>Ga0206898_10135_pt1 | contig 22157 bp, 18 predicted proteins | sample Alteio_BWOrgHeat_50_FD_153237 | JGI IMG/M metagenome (GOLD analysis project Ga0206898, IMG submission 153237) | Enriched cells from forest soil in Barre Woods Harvard Forest LTER site, Petersham, Massachusetts, United States -... | ecosystem: Environmental > Terrestrial > Soil > Temperate forest >...
TCGGCAAGAAGGGCGGAGAAACCGTTAAGCGAGAGCGTGGCCCCGAGTTCTATGCCGAAATCGGTCGCAAAGGTGGAGAAATGCGCGGCCAACGGGCTGCGGAACGGCGGGCATCCGCCGCAAGCAGCGCGAGCGGCATGCCGCAGGCGCCGCGCAAAAGAGGGCGGCCCGCCAAGAACGCCTCCTAGCGGCGTGCTTGATTGAATTTCGATAGTTTGCAAAGGCCTGAGCGCACGCTCGGGCCTTTGTCGTTAAATCGCATTCCGACCTATTTCATCCGCCGGCGTATTATGCGGAGTTTGGGTCAAGCGCGATTGCCTCGATCTCGACCAGTGCGTCCAGGGGCAGCCGGGCTACCTGCACGCAGGAGCGCGCCGGCTTTACGCCGCTGAAGTACGGCCCGTAGAGGCTGTTGAATTCCTTGTAATTGCCCATGTCGCTCAGAAACACGGTCGTCTTCACAACGTCGTCCAGGCCAAGCCCCGCCTGTTTCAGCACGCCGGCCAGATTTCGTATGCACTGGCGGGTCTGCTCCTCGAATCCGCCCTCGACCATGCGAGATGTGGCCGGGTCGATCGCCACCTGGCCGCTGATAAAGACGAGATTTCCCACCCGCACAGCTGGCGTGTAGGGCGCGCCGGTTGCCGGGCCGCTGTCCGTATAGATCGGCTGCTTTTCCATTTAAAATGTCCTCGGTAAAAAGCTGGTTTGGAGAAGCTATTATAGCCACGGCGGCTTTCTCTTGTCAAACTCTTCCCATGCTTGGCTGCATGAGCGTGCCGGTGTGATATAATACTTTTTGTGAAGGCAATGATACTGGCTGCGGGGGAAGGAATTCGCTTGCGTCCCTTGACGCTCTCTGTACCCAAGCCAATGGTGCCGATCGCAAACATACCTCTGCTCGAACGCACGCTGCGGTGGCTTTCGAGCCAGGGGGTGCAAGAGGTCGTTATCAACCTTCATCATCGGCCGCAGGCTATTCGGGAAGCCATTGGCGATGGCCAGAGGCTCGGATTGCGGCGTGTTCACTACTCTTTGGAAGAGACTCTGCTCGGCACCGCCGGCGCGGTTAAAAGGTGCCAGGAGCACTTTCGCGATGCGCCGTTCTACGTCATTTATGGCGACAACCTGATCGAGGCCGACTTAAGAAAGCTATCGACTTTTCACCGAACTCAGGGCGCAGAGGCGACGATTGCTCTTTTTCGGGCCGACGATCCCGCATCCTGTGGGCTTGTGACTACAGATGACTCCGGTCGGGTGACCCGCTTCCAAGAGAAGCCGCCGCCGGAGCAGGTCTTTACAAACCTCGCCAACGCCGGCGTTTATGTGCTGGAGCCGTCTGTTCTGGAAGATATTCTTTCGGATGGCGCCTACGACTTTGCCAGGGAACTGTTCCCATCGCTTCTTGCTCAAGGCCGGGATCTGAGAGCGGTTCTACTCGATGGCTACCTGCAAGACACGGGAACTCCTGCGCAGTACCGCAAGGCAAACGCGGATGTGCTGCTCGGTCGCGCGCCAAATGTCCGCGGCCAGCTCATAAAGAACCCGCCCAACTACACGTTGATAGCCGACGGCGCGGAGGTTGCGCCCAGAGTGCATTTTCGCGGAATAAACGTGATCGGCCAGGGCGCCAAGGTGGCCGAAGGCGCTCACTTGACCGACTGCATCCTGTGGGAAGGAGCGGTTGTCGGAAAAAACGTGTGGTTAACCCGGGCCATTCTGGGGCTACACTCGGAGGTTCTGGCAGATCAGTCTCCGCCCGAAGACCTCATACTTGGTAAAGAAGAGGTCTTGGGTTGAAGAGCTACTTCCTGATCTTTTTCGATTGCCGGATAGCTCCGCCGACCAGCAAGAGCGCTAGCCCGATAAAGAAGAGAATGGGCATCCAATCTGAGCGTCCAATATAATGTGAGGCAATGCCCGTAATGGCAAGCCAGGCGACCACGGCCACAGCGAATGCGGCATCGTCAACAAAAAGCCCCCAGATTTCGAGGGCTATTGTTTTTGATATTGCTATAATCTGGCGCATTTCGGGAGATTATACCGTATCTCGGTAGGCCTAATACTGGCGAGAGGAGCGGCGTCATGGGTTCTCACAGCGAAAAGTTCACTCGACAGGATGAGATAAAACAATGTGTTGGTCGTATGGACCAGGTCGCGAGTGTTACGCCGGTTACGCTTGGGGACGGCTCGGCGCGAGGAGTTCGGGCCTTCGATGTCGAGAATAGCAGCGGGCTGCGCATTCAAGTTTTGGTGGACCGGGCGCTTGACATCGGCGCGGCGTCCTATAAAGGGATCAATCTCTGCTGGCATTCGCCGGCGGGTTTTGCAAATCCCGCGTTTTATGAACCTGAAGGTGACGGTTGGCTGCGCACCTTTGGCGGCGGGCTGTTAGTTACCTGCGGTCTGACGAACGTCGGCCCGCCGGCGACCGAGAATGGCCGCTCCTATGGCCAGCATGGCAGAATAGGCAATATTCCGGCCGAGAAGGTCTCTTACGGAGGCGCCTGGCAGGACGACAGGTATCTTCTTACCGTTTCCGGCCAGATCCGCCAGGGTGTTCTCTTCGGCGAGAACTTGATCATGCATCGCGCGATCTCTATGGCGCTCGGCGAGCCAAAGATAGAAATCGAGACTGTGATCGAGAATGCCGGCTTCGAGCCGAGCCCGCTCATGCTCCTCTTTCACTGCAACTTTGGATGGCCGTTGATCGATTCGGGAACCAAATTGGCAGGAAATTTTGTTAATATCAAGCCTCGTGACGAAGAAGCAGCGAAGAATCAGGAGAATGCCCTGACTTTCGAAAGCCCTGCGCCCGGATACAAGGAAAAGGTATACTTTCTCGCGCCTTCGGAAAATAACCCGCGCATTTCGCTTGTGAACGAAAAGCTGCCTCTCACGGTTTCGTTCCAGTATAATAGGGAAGAGCTGACGCACTTAACAGAGTGGAAGATGATGGGGCAGGGGGCCTATGTGGTAGGCATTGAACCGGGCAACTGCCACCCAATCTCGATCACGGAGGCGCGTAAGAAAAACGATTTGCAGTTCATCGCTCCCGGCGAGAAAAAGCGCTTCGCGCTCACGATAGAAGTTATGGAATAAGCAAGAGTCCGCTTAAGCGTGCTCTCTTTACAAAATTGCTAGGACTACATGCACGATAAGATTAGAAATATAGCACTCATAGCGCACGTCGATCACGGCAAGACAACACTTGTCGATGCCATGCTCAAGCAAGGCGGCGTCTTTCGCGAGAACCAGGCCGTAGCGGAGCGGGTGATGGACCGCATGGACCTGGAGCGCGAGCGCGGCATCACGATTGTCGCCAAGCACACGGCCGTCCGCTGGGGCGATGTCAAGATCAATATCGTCGATACGCCCGGCCATGCCGACTTCGGCGGCGAGGTGGAGCGCGTGATGGGGTTGGTCGATGGCGTTCTTCTATTGGTTGACGCCGTCGAGGGGCCGATGCCGCAAACACGCTTCGTCCTCTCAAAAGCTCTCCAGGCCGGCCACAAGGCCGTTGTCGTGGTCAACAAGATCGACCGCGCGGATGCACGGCCTGATTGGGTGGTGAACCAGACCTTCGACCTTTTCGTGGCGCTCGGCGCCAACGAATCCCAGCTCGATTTTCCTGTGATCTATACGTCAGCCATCGCCGGCACGGCCTCGCTCGACGAGCACAAGGCCGGCAAGAGCCTCGAGCCGCTTTTCGAGACGATCATCTCGCACATCGATCCGCCGGACGACGACGACAAGGGGCCTCTGCAAATCTTAACAACAACACTCGACTACGACGACTACCGAGGTCGCATAGCCATAGGCAAGGTCTGTCAGGGCACGGTGCGGGCGGGGCAGAACGTTACCTATATCACGCGCGAAGGCGAGCAGAAGCCGGGCAAGCTGGCCCAGGTCTTTGTCTACGAGGGCCTGAATCGGTCCGAAAAGGAAGAGGTGCTCGCTGGCGAAATCGTGGCGGTCACTGGCCTCCCAGAAGTTCATATCGGCGAAACGATCTGCGACCGGGACAATCCCGTTCCCTTGCCGGTAACTATCATCGACGAGCCCACACTGCGCATGACTTTTGCGGTGAACACATCGCCCTTCGCTGGCAAAGAGGGCCAATACTCCACATCCCGCAAGCTGCGCGAGCGGCTGATGAAGGAGCTTCAGACCAATGTGGCGCTCCGTGTCGAAGAGACCGACAGCCCGGATTCCTTTCTTATCAGTGGCCGAGGCGAGCTGCATCTCGCCATATTGATCGAAACCATGCGCCGCGAAGGCTACGAGTTGCAGGTCTCCCAGCCCGAAGTGATATTTCACGAAGAGGACGGCGAGCGCCTAGAGCCAGTTGAAGAAGTCGAAATCGATGTGGCCGAACCCTACAGCGGTTTCGTGATCGAGCAGCTTGGCCGCCGCAAAGGAGAGCTGCTGGACATGGGGACGGCATCCGACGGCCACGTCCACCTGCATTACAAGGTGCCGACCCGGGGTCTTCTCGGATTTAGGAACCAGTTTCTCACCGAGACACGCGGCACCGGCGTATTGAACTCCCTTTTCGCGGGATACCAACCCTACGCCGGCGACATCTCCGTGGAGAGATACGGCTCGCTTATTGCGGCCGAGGCGGGCACGTCGACGGCCTATGGTCTCTCAAACGCCGAGGAGCGTGGCTCGCTCTTTATCGGCCCGAATACGGCTGTTTATGAGGGAATGATCGTCGGCAAGAATGCCCGTGACACCGACCTGGAAGTCAATATTTGTAAAGCCAAGCACCTGACCAATATGCGGTCGTCCACTTCGGACATCGCAGTGCGGCTCACGCCGGCCACGGTTATGTCGCTGGACAGGTGCATCGAATACATCGGGCCGGATGAGTTTGTGGAGGTCACGCCGAAAAGCATTCGCATGCGCAAGCGCGAATTAAATACCGAGCTTCGCCGCAAAGCGCTTAAGACGAGGAGTAAATAGATCCACCCCGGCTCCTTCGGAGCCACCCTACCCGGTTAGGGAGGGGTGGCCTGAATAGCTTGCTAATCAAGGCCGGGGTGTGTCTCCTAGCCGAATGGCGAGCGTGCCGGCAAATTTCTTCAAGCCGGCGGAGCCATTATCGGGTATAATATCCGTAGGTATCAATAGTACAACTAGCAGGAATTTTCAGAAATATCCTGCAGGGAGCAACCAGAGAATGTGGCAGCGTTTTACGGAACGGGCGCGTAAAGTTGTCTTCTACGCGCAGGAGGAGGCAGGTCGATTAGGCGAAAACTACGTCTCGACCGAGCATCTCCTTCTTGGATTGGTGCGTGAGAATGATAGCGTGGCGGCCAGAATTCTGGACCGCCTCGGTGTTTCTTTGGGACGAATTCGCTCGGAGATCGAGCGCCAGGTCACCCGGGGCGATGGGCGCCTTGGCAACGATATGCAGCTCACCCCGCGCGCCAAGCGCGTGATCGATCTCGCCTACGATGAAGCCCGCCAGCTCAACAACAACTACATCGGTACGGAGCATCTGCTGCTCGGCCTTATCCGCGAAGGTGAAGGATTGGCCGGACGCGTGCTTTCGAAGCTCGGAGTCGATCTCGACCGCACACGCCGCGAGGTGCAAAGCTTACAAGAGGGTGGGGACAACCCGCACCAAACCGGAGGCAAGCCGCACCGAAGAACCCCAACCCTCGACGAGTTTGGCCGAGACCTCACCCAGCTGGCCCGCGAAGAGAAGCTAGACCCAGTCATTGGCCGGTCGAACGAGATCGAGCGGGTGATCCAAATTATCTCTCGCCGCACCAAGAACAACCCCTGCCTTCTGGGCGAGCCGGGCGTAGGCAAGACTGCCATTGCCGAAGGTTTGGCCCAACGGATCATCATGGGCGATATCCCCGAGATGCTGAAGGACAAGCGGATCGTCGCGCTGGACCTTGCGGCGCTGGTCGCCGGCACGAAGTATCGCGGCGAATTCGAGGAGCGCATGAAGCGGGTAATGGAAGAGGTGCGCAAGGCGACCGGCGAGGTGATTCTCTTCATCGACGAGCTTCACACTCTGGTCGGCGCCGGCGCAGCGGAAGGCGCCATCGATGCGTCCAATATCATGAAGCCGGCGCTCGCGCGCGGCGAATTGCAGTGCATCGGCGCGACCACCATGGATGAGTATCGCAAGTACATTGAGCGGGATGCCGCCCTGCAGCGCCGCTTCCAGCCGATCCAGGTGAAGGAGCCGAGCGTCGACGAAGCCATCGAGATTTTGAAGGGCCTGCGCCCGCGCTACGAGGCGCATCATAAGGTGGAGATCACCAACGATGCCCTCGACGCCGCCGCCCGCCTTGCGGATCGCTATATCTCAGACCGGTTTCTCCCAGATAAGGCCATCGACCTGATCGATGAGGCTGCGTCGCGCGTCCGCCTGCGCTCCGCCATGCCCCCGCCGGAGTTGCGCGAGGCGAAGCTGGAGCTTTTGAGCGTTCAGAATGAGCTTAAGACTCTGCCGACCAACAAGCAGTACGAGCGGGCCTATGAATTGCAGTCGCAGCGCAACGATCTCGAAGAAAAGGTTCGCACGCTGGATGAAGATTGGCAGGAAAAGCGCCGCGACGCCAAGCAGACCGTGGACGAGGACGAGGTCGCGCAGATTGTCTTTTCCTGGACGGGAATTCCTGTTTCGCGCTTGGTGGAAGCGGAGACGCAAAAGCTGCTGCGCATGGAAGACGAGCTGCACAAGCGAATCATCGGCCAGCACGAGGCCGTGGTCGCCGTTTCCCGCGCCCTGCGCCGCTCCCGCTCCGGTCTAAAGGACCCGGCGCGCCCTATGGGCTCGTTCATCTTCCTCGGTCCCACCGGCGTCGGCAAGACCGAGTTGGCCCGCGCGCTCACACAGATTCTCATGGAGAAGGAAGAGCGCCTGATCCGCATCGACATGTCCGAATACATGGAGCGCTTCGCCGTTTCGCGGCTTGTGGGCGCGCCTCCCGGATATGTCGGCTATGAAGAAGGTGGCCAGCTCACCGAGGCAGTCCGCCGAAACCCATTCTCGGTCGTTTTGTTGGATGAGATCGAAAAAGCCCATCCTGAGGTCTTCAACATCCTCCTGCAAGTCATGGAAGATGGACGGCTCACCGACTCGCAGGGCCGCGTGGTGGACTTCAAAAACGTCATCCTGATCATGACTTCGAACGTTGGCGCGCGCCAGATCAGCGGCGAGCGCGAAATGGGCTTCAACCGCTCGTCGACGCCGGTGGACTACACCAATGAGCGCGTCTTCGAAAGCATGAAGACCAAGGTGCAGGACGAGCTCAAGCGCGTCTTCCGGCCGGAGTTCCTGAACCGTGTCGACGAGGTGATCGTCTTCCATCCGCTCAGCCAGCAGGAGATCCTGGAAGTGGTCGGCCTCATGCTGGAACGGGTGCGCAGGCAGGTTTCGCAGCACGGTATGGACTTTGAGGTAACCCCGGCGGCGAAGGAGCTCCTTGCGCGGGAAGGCTATGATCCGCAGTATGGCGCAAGGCCACTCCGCCGTGCCGTCCAGCGGCTGATCGAAGACCCGCTCTCGGAAGAGATTCTGCTCGGCAAGTTCGAGGCGAACGATACCGTGCTGGTGGACGTCGATCCCGAATCGAAGGACAAGATCCTGTTCCGCAAGGGCGCACCGCTCGGCCTAGACGAGGAATCGTTCGGCGGAGATCGTTCCGAAACCGTCGGGGTCTGATTTAGCTCAACTAGTGAAAGCCTCGCTGCATATCGCAGCGGGGCTTTTTCCGTATTGGATAGGTGAAAGGCGCCGTTACCGCGAAACATTCAAGCATGAACGCGAAGATACGTTCTGTCTCGATACCTTCCCTTAGCAAGCAGATGAGCGCTCTCACGCTCAACCTTTCTTCCAGGCCCGGAGCTCCTCGCGCACAAAGCCTGGACCGTTTCTTCGCCGGCGGCGGAAACACTCTCCACTTGCACGGAGAGGGCGGGGAGGAAGAGAGCCGCAAAGCAGCCGGAGAGTGGATAGCGACAACCGGCAGCCGCCAGGCGATGTTTGTCTGCACACAAATTTGCCACGAGGGCTGGGATGAAGCCGCACAAGTCGAGATCGACCGCCTCACTCCTGCCGCGATTGTCGAGGATATCGCACACGATCTGGACTTATTACAGACCGACTACCTGGATTTCGTCTACTTCTCCTGCGACAGCCCCAAGGCCCCTGTCGAGCCTCTCATGGATGCTCTTCAGGAGCAGCGCCGGGTCGGCCGTGTCCGATCATTCGGGGCGCGCAACTGGAGCGCCGAACGTATCAACCAGGCGAACGGCTATTCTCGCCGGCAGAATTACCTTGGCTTCTCCGCCATTGTCACGACCGAGTTGTCGCTTGGCCAGCCTAACGAGCCCTTATGGCCTGGCTACACGCCGTTCGACAACGGTCTCCTGGCAGCTATCCGCAACTGGGATCTCACCGTTTTCGCCTGGCTCTCCGACTTCAACCAGGCGCTTTTTATTCCGGGCGGCTATGATAAGCTTGACGATCGGGCCGCGCGCCGCTGGCATTCGCCGGCGAACCAGGAAATCCTTAACCGCGCGATAGAATTTGGACGTGACCACGATCTCGACGAGCGGCAGGTCAACGTCTCGTTCGTGCTGAACCAGCCTTTTCCAGTGGTCGGTATCGTTACGGACGACCCCGCCGTGCCGCTCGATCATTATGTCGCCGCATCTCAGGTACATCTTCCATCGAACGATATCAGCTACTTACAGTTCGGCTAGCTTTTACTGCCGTCTGAGAAGGGACTTTTTATGTGGCAGCGATTCACGGAAAGAGCGCGTAAGTCGATCTTCTACGCGCAGGAAGAAGCCGGCGGGCTGGGGGAGAACTACGTCTCGACCGAGCATATGATTCTTGGCTTGATCCGTGAGGAAGATAACATGGCATGCCGCATCCTTGGTCGGCTGAACGTCTCCCCTTACAAAATCCGCTTCGAAATCGAGCGCCAGGTCACCCGGGGCGATGGCCGTCTCGGCCAGGATATGCAGTTGACTCCTCGCGCGAAGCGTGTAATCGACCTGGCTTACGACGAGGCCCGCCAGCTGAACAACAACTATATCGGCACGGAACATCTGCTGCTTGGGCTCATACGGGAAAAGGGGGGATTGGCCGGTCGCGTGCTTGCCGAGCTAGGAGTCGACCTCCATCACACGCGTCAGGCCGTGCAAGAGCTGCAAGAAAGCGGCGAGCATCCCCACCATTCATCAATTCCTGCCCCATCAGTGCCAGCCTATCGGGCAGTGGATTCGACACCAGCCAGAGGGGTCACCGAGTTGCTCACCGAGCTCATCTCCGGCCAGAAGCGCATTGAGGCAAAGCTTGACGAGTTTCTCAAAACGGAGGAAAAGAAGCGGAAAAGCCGTAAGCGAAAACCGGCGGAGGACAAATAAATGTGGCAGCGTTTTACAGAGAGGGCACGGAAGATCGTCTTTTATGCCCAGGAAGAGGCTGGTCGATTAGGGGAAAACTACGTCTCGACCGAGCATCTCCTGCTCGGCCTAACTCGTGCGGATGACAGCATTGCGGCTCGAATTCTCGACCGCCTCGGCGTTTCCCTGGAAAAAATCCGCAAAGAGATTGAAAAGCAGGTCACCCGGGGCGATGGGCGCCTTGGCAACGATATGCAGCTCACCCCGCGCGCCAAGCGCGTGATCGATCTCGCCTACGATGAAGCCCGCCACCTCAACAACAACTACATCGGTACGGAGCACGTGTTGCTTGGCCTTATCCGCGAAGGTGAGGGATTGGCTGGAAGAGTGCTCGCGAAGCTAGGGGTCGATCTAGACCGCACACGGCAAGAGATACGAAGCCTACAGGAATCTGGAGATCACCCTCATCCGACGGTGTATAATGCGGTGAGTCGAATGGCTAGTCGATCAACGCTAGAAAGATTCCCGGACTATATCGCCAAGCAGTTCGTTCCTCAGGAGCTTTACGAAGCGGTGATCGCGCTGCGAGAAATTAAGCAGCAATTGATGGATCTTCCTGCGACCAAGCAGTACGAGCGCGCCTACGAGCTGCAATCGCAACGTAACGATCTCGAAGAAAAGATCATACACTTGCTTGTTAAATACGACCAGAAGAACGAAGGCGATACCAGTTAGGCCCTGCAATGCTCTATGGGCTGAGCTCGCGCCATCGCACAATCTTTGCCGGCATGTCGAAATACGGGTCAGCTCATGGTCGGATCGTGATTGGAGGCACGGCTTCGCGACCCACCACCTGCGAGCGATCCAGGCTGTCCACGCCGGCGTCGAGCGAGATATCAAGATTTGGGTGCCTGCCGAACACAACATGGTCGTAGGCAGCGCGCATCTGGCGCGCCGCGCGCAGTGGTGGCATGCAGCCATTGCCCGTTCCCAGACCCGGCACAAGCAGCGTAGAGATTGGGTTCCTGTTCTCGGCGTTATAGTCGCGGACAGCGCGCAAAGCGGCGCGAAACGCCAGGTAGGAGTTCACCGTCCGCGAAACATCTTGCGGAACGCGCATCGTCGGAGCGCAAACAAGATAGGGAAAGCGCTCATGATTCGTCGGAATCACTTCCGCCAGGCCGACTAATAGCTCGCCATCGTGCCGGTCGCGAACCATATCGAGCACGGCATCCTGTACGGCGAAGCCAAGCAGGTCGGCGATCCGCTCATCCAACCCCCCGTCCATCCGTCCAAACGAATTCGCCGGCGAGACAAGCGCGTCCGCCTCTCGCTCGAAGAGGTCCTCGCAAGCGATTTCCACTCCGGCAACTCCATCGAAGTAGGAATGCCAGGCGTCGGCCACCGGCCTATGAATACTGCAGAGTATGATCCGAGAGGGAAGCATAGAATTACTTTCAGGACCAATTCAAGGGTGGAGTGGATGTGGAGAGTGGGGCGGCTTCGTAATGGGCTGCAGATTTGCTGCGCCATTTGAGGGCTTCTTCACGGTTTTGTGCAGTGCCGACGCCCTCTTCATAGAACATGGCAAGCATCTCCCAGGCCATCGGATTTCCCTGCTCCGCCGCTTTCTTCATCCAGGAAAAGGCCAGTTCCGGGTTCGCGGGAACACCTTCTCCGGAACTATAAAGGCAACCGATCATAAACTGCGCATCGGCATGGCCCAGCCTGGCAGCCTTATCCAACCAGTGAGACGCCTCGGTGGCGTCCTTCTCCACACCCCTGCCTTCGTAATATATTTCCCCAAGATAGTATGCTGCCACCGCGGAACCGAGGTTGGCGGCTCTGCGGAACCAGCCGATTGCTTCGACAATGTGGCGTGCAACACCAACGCCTTGCGAATACATTCCTCCGACCAAAAACGCGGCCTCAGCCGAACCAAGATCAGCGGCTTTCTCTAGCCAGGTTAAGGCTTCGACAGCGCTCTGTCGGACCCCAACCCCCTCCAAGTAGCATTGCCCCAGCTCGAACGCCGCCTCAGCCCATCCCGCTTCAGCCGCTTTCTGCAGCCAGTAGACAGCTGCATTCAGATCCTGAGCGGCGCCTTGGCCCCGAAGCATGGTTAAACCGAGGTTATATTGACCGGGAGGATGTCCCCGCTCCGCCGCCTTGTGAAACAACTGCGCTGCTTGCCAGGCGGCATTCGGTATCTCCGCTGCGGGTATGCCGCGACCCGAGATGTACATCGTCCCCAACGCTACCAACGCATCCAGGTTTCCCTGTGCAGCTGCCAGGCGGTAAAAGGACACCGCTTTCTGGTCGTCTTGAGGAACCCCAAGCCCATGCTCCAGCAAACTGCCCCATTGCACCTGGGCAACTGAGTCGCCGCTTTCCGCGCGACTTCGATATTCCCCCGCGGCTTGCGGATCTACATGCAGACGCTCATAGGACTCCACTCGTGGCAAGACCTGAGCGGGTGTGCTCTGACCATGGGAAATAGTAGCCGACACCGCCGGGTGCTCGCCAACGACCTGTTCACAATGCAGCACGTCGGCCACAAGACAGCGCAACTCTCCCTCGGAGAAAGAGAGCTGGGAGGAGTGCAACGTTTGCGTGAGTTTCGGTAGCGCATCCAGCCCCACAGTGTGGAACCAAACATTTCGCCCGAAGTCGATGTTGATTTTGGACTGTGGATTCAGCGCCGGCGAGACGACAACGGCGGCGGCGACATGATCGAAACGCATCTGCGACGCCTTTTGAGCGGAGAGGAACCTTTCTTTCTCGCGATCCAGGTACCGGATAAGGTCATAGCGGTACTGCTTCGCCTGTTCAAAGGGATTGCCATGGTGCCCTCCCTTCAAAACGGTAGGCGGTACAGAGCCGTCGCGTATCACCCAGGAGCCATTGACCGCTCCCTCGATTGGAGTTGAGCATTCCTTAAGCTCGCCGACAAGAATTGCGTCGGGTTTGAGGACAGCGAGGTCAAGGTCCGAGCCACAGTAAAAGTCGAAGATCACAAAGATAGGTTGTGTATCGTTGGCATAAGCGGCTGTGAAGGACTCGATGGTCATTTCCCGGGCTCTCGCTTCGTGTGTCGTTCCCGGAGGTTTGCCGGCCCAAAATGTGACAGCCATCGGACTTGCCTCTTAAGCTAAGAGTAAATAGAATCGCAATCGAAGGGTTTGGCGGAGAGAGTGGGATTCGAACCCACGGTGAGTTTCCCCACGACGGTTTTCAAGACCGTTCCATTCAACCGCTCTGGCATCTCTCCAAATAAAGGTTAAAGTCGCGCGGAACGAGTGCTATAAGCTCCGTGCAGAACCCTATCCATTATACCTCCCCGAGAGAGTGGCTTGCCAGAGACAGGAGAATGACCGCCTCGCGGTGAACTATTTCCCGTGACTCCGCAAGAGATCGTCATCTCGCTGACGAAGCATATTCGAGACAAAGTTCGACCCCATCTTGGTCGCGCGCAGGCCCGGCGAATCACCGGAACAGCGGCAAGCGGCGATGCCACCTTCGCCATCGATGATGTCGCGGAGCAGGCGATCGTGGAATTTATCGAGAGGGAGAAGCTTTCGGTCGCCTACTACTCGGAAGACAAGGGCCTGATCGAGTTCGGCAGCTCGCCGGAAGCGGTTTTGGTGATCGACCCCATCGACGGCACCCGGCCAGCCCTCGCCGGCTTCGAGCAGTGCGTGGTCGCGGTTTCCTGGGCCGACTATGTGCCCGATGTAACCATGGGCGACGTTCGCTTCGCCTGTATCGCCGAGCTCAAGCGCGACGATCTCTTCTTCGCCGAACGCGGCCAGGGCGCTACTTGGTGGGCAGCTTGTGGCGAGCGTCAAGCGCCGGCGCTTCTGCCGATCGAAGACCCGCGGTTTGCGCCTCTTAGCTTTGAGCTGGCGGGCCGACCGATGGAGTATCTTGCGCCCGTGCTTTCAGGAATCGTCGATCCTGCGGGAATCCCGGCTGGCTGCTTTCTCTTCAATTCCTCTGCCTACTCGCTCACGCGCCTCCTCACTGGCCAGCTCGCGGCGGCGCTCGACGTGGGGCAGCGCATCCTGCGCGAAGTGCCTAAGTCGAGGGAGAGGTTCGTTGAGATCGGCGGCGGAACCCCCATAGGCATCTTCACTTACGATATTGCTGCTGCGGCGCTTATCGCCGAAGAGGCCGGCGCGGTTGTTACCGATGCCTGCGGCATAAGCTTCAAAGGCACCCGCTTGCTCGACACGTCGGAGAGCAACCTGCAAAGCCTTTGCGCCGCCTCCAACCCGCGTCTGCACGAGCGACTCTTGAGCACCATTCAGGCAGGGATGGGGAGGCTAGCGGAGTGTAACAAAATATGCGATTAACAAAGACACTCGCTCTCCTCTTCGCCCTTGGCACGCTCCTCTTCGCTTTCAGCGGGCGATTCCACGTGCTTCTTTACATCGGGCTAGCCTACGATGGCTTGCTCGCGGCGCTAACTATCGCCGACCTTCTGCTTACCCCTCAGCCGGCCGCTCTCTGGGAAGTCCAGCGCTACGTGGACGAAAAGCTCGCACTTGGCACCACGAACAAGGTGCTCGTTGCCGTGCGCTATAGCAGCCAATCGCGTGAAGCCGTCGTCCGGCGGGTCCACCGGATCATCGTAAAGGACGAGCCCCCGCACGCTTTCACGGTGGAAGGCCAGACAACGGTCCGTCTCGCCCTTTCGCCCACGGAGCGGGAGGCCGTTTTCAGCTACCACCTCACTCCGCCGGCCAAAGGCGACTTCGCCTTTGGCGATATCTACATCTATCAGCCGGGATTCCTCGGTCTGATCGGCAGGGTAGGCCGGATGCCGGCAGTGTTCAACGTAAAGGTCTACCCGAACCTGCACGAGACCGAGAAGTACGATATCCTTGTGCGCCGCGGGCGGCTAATGCAGGTCGGAATACGAAACATACGCCAGCGGGGTGGTGGAAGCGAGTTCGAAAGCCTGCGGGAATATGTGCCCGGCGACGAATACCGCAAGATCGATTGGGCCGCCACAGCGCGGCGTGGCAAGTTGATCACACGTCAATACGAGATGGAGCGCGCGCAGAACATCCTGATCGTTATCGATACGGGTCGCAACATGCTGCAACCGATCCAGAAGATGGCAAAGCTCGACTACGTAATCAACACCGCGCTCATGCTCGCTTATGTCGCGGCGTCCTCGGACGATAAAGTGGGCCTCGCCGTCTTCGATGCCGAGGTGCGTTCCTTCCTCCCGCCGGCAAAGAGCAGAAGCCAGGTGTATCAAATCCTGAACGTGCTCTACAACGCCTCTGCGCAAATGGTTGAGAGTGACTACCGTGAGGCCTTTACCGAGATCGCGGCGCGCTGGCGTCGACGCTCGCTGCTTGTTCTCTTTACCGACCTGGTCGACCCCGATTCTTCCGCCGAGATTCTGCACGATCTCGCGATTCTGGAGGACCTGCACCGGGTAGTCTGTGTCACGGTCGCCGATCCGAACATCACCGAAGCCTCCCGCATCATGCCGGAAAGCACAGCCGATGTCTACCGCAAGTCCATCGCGATGCAGGTGCTGCAAGAGAGGCGCCAGGCCATCTCTATTTTGAAGCGGCGCGGTATTTGGACGGTCGACAGCCCGCCCGAGACCTTGAGCGCCGACCTGATCAACCACTATCTGGAGTTAAAATCTCGCTCGTCGATTTAAGGAAAACATTATGCCGTTGATTGCCGTTTTGCCGGGAGATGGTATCGGACCGGAGATCATTGAAGAAGGGATTCGCGTCCTCCAAAACGTTTCGGAGCGCTACAAGCTCGATCTGAAGCTAGAAAAGGCCCTCGTGGGCGGAGCAGCTTACGATGCGACCGGCCACCCCCTCCCGCCGGAGACGCTGGCGTTATGCCAAAAAGCCGATGCCGTCTATCTCGGCGCGGTCGGTGGGCCCAAATACGACGCTATCCCCGACCCCAACCTCCGCCCGGAGCGCGGCGCCCTGTTGCCGCTTAGAAAGCACCTCGGCCTTTACGCGAACCTCAGGCCGGCGAAGCTCTATCCTGCCCTCGCCTCGGCCTGCCCGCTCCGAGCAGACAAGGTGCAGGGCGGCTTCGATATGCTGGTCGTTCGCGAATTGACCGGCGGCCTCTACTTCGGACAACCGAAGGGCTGGGAAGGCGATCGGGCGGTCGATACCTGTGTCTATACGAAAGAAGAGGTCGTCCGTATCGCCAAAGTGGCCTTCGAAGCCGCGCAACGCCGGCCACGCAAACAGGTCGTGAGCGTGGACAAGGCCAACGTGATGGAGACATCCCGCATGTGGCGCGCCACCGTGGAGGAAGTGCATAAAGAGTTCGCCGACGTTCAGCTTTCGCATCTTCTGGTCGATGCTGCCGCCATGGCCCTGGTGAAGAACCCGCAAAGCTTCGATGTCATCCTCACCGAGAATCTCTTTGGCGATATCCTTTCCGATGAAGCCGCCGAGCTCACCGGGTCGCTTGGCATGCTGCCTTCGGCATCGCTTGGGGAGGGGGGGCGTGGCCTTTACGAGCCGGCTCACGGCAGCGCGCCGGACATCGCCGGCACGGGTAAGGCCAATCCGCTCGCAACCATCCTTTCCGGCGCATTGCTGCTCCGTTATTCGATCGGCGCCGAGGAGGCGGCCCGCACGATCGAAACAGCCGTGCAAACGGTACTTCAGCAGGGTTATCGCACAGCCGATATCTCCGAATCCCGAAACTCGAACACCATCTCATGCAAGGAAATGGGCAAGCTTGTCGAGCAGTTCGTGACGCGGTAAAAGAGCAGGACCTATTCATGAAGAAGATCGAGGCGATTATCCGGCCGATGAAGCTGGACGAGGTGAAATCCGCTCTGGATGAGCTTGGGGTGGTGGGCATGACCGTTACCGATGTGCGCGGCTACGGCGCCCAGCGCGGCCACACGGAGCGTTATCGCGGCAACACCTATGTCGTCAATCTCTTGCCAAAGATCAAGATCGAGCTGGTCGTCACCGATTCCATGGAAGAACCGGTGCTGACGATCATCGAAAATGCGGCCCGTACCGGTGAGGTTGGCGATGGCAAGATATTCGTCGAAGATGTCGAGCGCGCTATCCGAATCCGCACCGGCGAGGAAGGTGACATCGCACTCTAAATCGGCAAGTCGTTAGCGCCGGCTCATGAGGACGCTAAATGGCTGCACATGCAACTTTTGTGGCCGGGATCGAGATACCGTCTTCCTCACCGGTATTTCTTGCGGTTGCCGAGTTTCACGTCGCCGCTGGAATTATTTGCGTGATTGCTGGCATCATCGCGATGCTGAGCGCGAAACGCCCTGGGCGACATCCGCTGTTCGGCACAGTTTACTATTGGGTCCTATCGGCGGTCTTCGGGTCCGCGGCTGCCTTATCCGCCATGCGCTGGGCCGAGGACTATTACCTTTTCATCCTCGGGACTCTGTCATTTGCGGCCGCTACTCTCGGAAGGATAGCCCGTCGGCTTCGATGGGCAGGTTGGGTTAGGCTGCATGTCGCCGGAATGGGCATGTCGTATATCTTGCTTTTGACCGCTTTCTACGTTGACAACGGGCGCAGCTTGCCTGTTTGGAAAGACCTCCCTCATATCGCTTACTGGCTGGCGCCCGGCGTGATCGGAGCGCCGCTGATTATTCGCGCGTTATTGCAGCATCCACCGGAACAACACCAAAGCAAAAAACGCGACATTGCGTTATAAGCATTATTTTCTGAAATTAATGACCAGGATGTCGAGCAAACACAGATATAAGCAGAAAATATCAGAATTATTTCATTAATTTTCAGAAAATAACTTGACGTGAGTCTTTTCTTTTGCTATAATTGTCCAATGCTTCCTAGTGATGCAAAGAGAGTTGATAGGCCGGCCACTTTTTTCTCAGCATTCTATGAGCATAGGAGATACTCAAATCTGATATCTCAAGATAGATATCAATCATCTCTTCGTGTTGTAGTAACATAGTCGTTTTCTTCATTACAATTCAAAGCCAAGGAGCATAATTATGAAAATGAAATCGCAAGGCTTTACACTCATTGAACTACTTGTCGTCATCGCAATTATCGCGATTCTGGCGGCTATTCTTTTTCCCGTCTTTGCTCAGGCCCGAGAGAAGGCCCGCGCCATCTCCTGCGTTTCCAATGAGAGGCAATTGGGCCTTTCCGTTCTGCAGTATGTGCAAGACTACGATGAGACATACCCGACGGGGGTCCAGGAAAGCTGGTGGGATAATAGCTGGGCCGAGAACGTTCAGCCTTATATCAAGAACTTTGGCGCCTTTCTGTGCCCAGATGACGCCAGCAATCAAACGACCTTCTCGTGGGGTGGTCCATTCTCTACCGTCTCCTTTGTCAGCAATGGATATATGGGATGGGATAACGTTGAGGCATCGAACGACTTCATGGGCGTAATGGGTGAAAATCAGGCATGGCAGAAGGGAAACTTTAAGCACGGCCCATCCCTGCGAGCTGACGGCCAAATCAAACAGCCGGCGGCCACAATCATGATCGCCGAGCGGCACAACGACGACGTGTTGGCCTATTGCGGGCCTAAAGGCACAAATAGCGGCACATGTGGAAATGCTCCCATCTGGGGTCTCGGCTCCGTTCTGATCGGCCAGAACTGGAACGATTCCTTCGCCCCCGGCGAAATCCCCAACGGCACGCTTCCGCTGACCGCGAAATACCCGAACGGCGCGAATGGAGCCATATCGGCCAAGCACCAGGGTATGGCGAACTTCATATTCTGCGACGGTCATGTCAAGGCGATGTTCCCCTATAACACGGATCCCGATCCGAACAACCAACCACAGAACAACATGTGGAATGCTATTCGTTAATCGATTAAGGTATCGAAGAGCAGACAGCGGAGCTAGGGCTCTGCTGTCTGCTGTTTTGCCTAATTGGATCGTTTAAATTATGATTAAAATCAACGGTAATAGACGAAATACTGCGGCCCTTTTAGGCTTAGCGGCGGCATTTTTCTTTGGAGTCTGCACTTCGGGCTGTGGCCAGTCGAAAGACAATACCTCCCCGGCTGAATACAAGGCGAATTTTGGCCACCCAGGTATGCCTATGCCCCCTGGCCTAATGAAGTACAATGCCACTCATGGAGCCGCGGGCGGCGCTCCTCCAATCGCTGCTCTTCAGCCGCCGGCAAAAAAATCCTAACCAAGTGGAAATAAAAAAAGCGCCAAACGCAGTGGGTTGAGGGAGGGTCCAATTGGATCATCTTTACGGCGGTTGGTTGGTTAGAATAGTTGTTGACACTCCATAGCAGGCAAGTTATAATATGGCTACTATGTCGAAAATTCACGAGGTGGCCAAAGCGGCCGGCGTTTCTCCCGCCACCGTATCGCGGTCATTTCGCACTCCGGACTTGCTCAGTCAACAGACTCGGCATCGCGTGCTCGAGGCGGCTAACCGACTAGATTATAGGCCGCGGCAACAAAGGCCTTCCAAGCCCCAACATGATGATGCGAGTCCGACAGCCTTTTTGGGCAAGGACGCCCTTGGATTTTTATTCTTTGGGCTGAACCGAGATGCGAATAAAATTTCGCACTTTTATTCCTCTGTGTTGATGGGGGCGCAAGCGGAGGCGGCGCGATTAGGTTTGCACTTCGTCGTGGATACTTTGCCGCGTTTGCGCAAAGCCGATTCGTTGCCCAAGATGTTGCGAGAGGACGCCGTCGCCGGAATGCTTCTTGTTGGAGCGGCTCCGGCTGACGTCCTTGCCCCTCTCCAGGATATCGTGCCCATGGTCTTAGTGGACAACCAGGATAAGAGCGCGCAGCACGACTCCATCCTCGCCGACGATTTCGGCGGCGGAATGGCCGCGACTCGTTATCTTCTGGAAATGGGGCACACGAAAATTGGGTTTCTAATGAACGAGCCGATGGCTCCATCGTTTAAGGCTCGCTATCAGGGATACTTGTCTGCGCATTTTGAGGCGGGGATCACGCCCGATCGAAAGTGGGTTATCAGCGCCGAGCCCGACCAGCCTATCGACCAGCTCTTGCGTCCTCTCCTGCTATGCAACAAACGCCCTACTGCGTTCTTTGCCGCGAGCGATTTCAACGCCTTTAATATCATGAAGGAATGCCGTGAAACGGGAGTGCGCGTCCCGGAAGACTTGAGTATCATCGGCTTCGATAACGATACGTTTAGCGACCATACGTCTCCTCCGCTAACCACCATCCATGTCGATAAAGATTACATGGGTCGGCTTGCAGTGAGAAGGCTTTACATGCGAATCATGGAAGCGCAGGAGGGCAGGAGCCCAGAGCCGGCGATTCATATTCACCTGCAGGCATCGTTGATTGTCCGCGATTCTTGCGTCCCGCAACCTTCTCCGAAATCTTAGCCCAGCCCCTTCGCCCCCTGCTCGCAGTTATGAGGCTTGCCTCAATTGTGCTATTGTGCTATAATGCCTACACGAGCAAACACTATGAACAGCAAGCCAGCTTACATTGCTATTATCACTATTATCGGCATTATGCGCCCGACCGGATGACGCAAGCGCAGCGCGCCGCGCCGGTCGGGCTTACTCGACAGGCGCGTTTTTTGTTGCGTATTCCACAGTCGTAGTGCATCTAGATAATAGGAGACATGTTTTGGCACAATCAGGCAAAACCTTAAATAAAGAGAGAATCGCCGTCTATGACACCACCCTGCGCGACGGGGCGCAGGGGGAGGGGATCTCGTTCAGCGTCGAGGACAAGGTCAAGATCGCGCTCAGACTGGACGCGTTCGGCATCGACTGCATCGAGGGCGGTTGGCCCGGCAGCAACCCCAAAGATATAGACTTCTTCGCGCGGATGCGCCAGGAAAAGCTGACCCACGCGAAGCTCGCGGCCTTCGGTAGCACGCGCCGGCCGAACCGAAAACCTGGTGAAGACCCCATGCTGCGCGAGGTGCTCGATGCCGAGACTCCGGTCGTGACCTTCGTCGGCAAATCGTGGGATTTCCAGGTGCGCGAAGCGCTCAAGATCGAGCTGGACGAGAACCTGCGCATGATCGAAGACACGGTCCGGTTCTTGAAGAGCGAAGGGCGGATCGTCTATTACGATGCCGAGCACTTCTTCGACGGTTACAAGGAAAACCCCGAATACACCCTCAAATGCCTGCGGGCAGCAGCCGACGCCGGAGTGGACGGCAACATCCTCTGCGATACCAATGGCGGCACGCTTCCCCTGGAGGTTCAGGAGATTGTTCGAGCCGTCTGCAAGGCATTTCCCGGCCGGCTGGTCGGCATACACACCCATAACGACAGCGAGTGCGGCGTGGCTAACTCGCTGATCGCCATTCAAGCTGGCGCGAGGCAAGTGCAGGGCACCATGAATGGCTACGGCGAGCGTACTGGCAACGCCAACCTCACAAGCATTATCCCCGCACTGGCTCTGAAGCTGGGCTACGACGTGCTGACGCCTCAGAGCGTTTCGGAGCTGTGCGATGTAAGCGCCTATATCGATGAGATCGGCAACGTCACCCCCCACGGCAATGCGCCCTATGTCGGCCGGTCGGCCTTTGCGCACAAGGCCGGGCTGCACGTCGATGCGATCCGCAAGCACCCCAAGACCTACGAACATATCAATCCTGAGTTAGTGGGCAACGAGCGCCGCATCCTTGTCTCCGAGCTTTCTGGGTCGGCCACGGTTCTGGAAAAGGCGCAGAAACAGAAGCTGGAGCTCACCAAGGGAAGCCCGGAGACCAAGGCGATCCTGCAGCGAGTCGCCGAGCTTGAGCATGAAGGGTATTCCTTCGAGGGGGCCGAGGCATCGTTCGAGCTCCTTGTGAAGAAGTACATGGGCGGCTACGAGCCATTGTTTAAGCTCAAGGGCTACCGCGTGATCGTCGAGAAGCGCGGCGAGGAAATGGAGCCGATCACCGAGGCCACTCTGAAGATCGAGGTCGCCGGCGCGGAGCACCTGACTGTCGCGGAAGGCGATGGTCCGGTCAATGCGCTCGACGCCGCCCTACGCAAGGCGCTTCTGAGCTTCTACCCCGAAATGGCCCATATTGAGCTTACCGACTTCAAGGTGCGAGTGATCAACCAGGCGGAGGGAACTGCCGCGCGTGTCCGAACGATTGTGGAGAGTCGCGAACGAATCGACGGCGCCAACAGCAAGCCGGCTGTCTGGAGCACGGTCGGCGTTTCGACCAATATTATTGAGGCCTCCTGGCGAGCCGTGGTCGAGTCGATTGAGTACGGCCTCCTTCGGCACAAGTAAGGCGCGTTCATGAAGCTCACATTGCCGAAAATCCCGCGACGGGAGTTCGCGTCAGCAAGCCTGCATCGCGAGGATTTAGCCGAAGATCCTCTCGACCAGTTCGTCCAATGGCTTAAAGACGCCGTCGATGCCGGCGTGGACGATCCCCATGCCATGACCCTCGCCAGCGCGGGCTCGGACGGCATCCCCTCCGCGCGCATCGTTCTCTTAAAAAACCTCGACGCGCGCGGGTTCTCCTTCATCAGCCACTACGACGGGCCGAAAGGCCGCGATCTGAGCGAGAACCCACACGCCACTCTCCTATTCTTCTGGGCGAAGCTTGAGCGGCAGATTCGCATATCGGGCACGGTGGGCAAAACCAGTCGCGAGGAATCCCTGCAGCTTTTTCGGGAGCGCCCTTTGGGAAGCCAGGTGGCTGTGCTGGTCGGCCATCAAAGCGAGATTATTGAAAACCGAGAGGTACTGGATGATCGGTATCAGGAATTGATGCAGAAGTACAAGGACGGCAACGTTCCCCTGCCCGAAACCTGGGGCGGTTATA
>Ga0206898_10136_pt1 | contig 22119 bp, 19 predicted proteins | sample Alteio_BWOrgHeat_50_FD_153237 | JGI IMG/M metagenome (GOLD analysis project Ga0206898, IMG submission 153237) | Enriched cells from forest soil in Barre Woods Harvard Forest LTER site, Petersham, Massachusetts, United States -... | ecosystem: Environmental > Terrestrial > Soil > Temperate forest >...
CCGCAATGGTTTTGGTTGCAAATGCCGTCCAGGTATATTGTTCTATTGCATCAAAGGACGCGAAGAATTTATAGAACTCTTCTTCGGTCATCTTGATCTTCTTAGCAAAAATGTAAACAGACTTTGGCTGTTCGCCTTGGGTAAGCACAAAATCAATGTATGCTTTTTGGATACTTTCAATTGTTGCCATGGTAAATGGATTGATTTTAATGATATAAAATTATAACATTCTATCTACGTAATTGTCACACGTGTATATAATTAACGAAGGGATTTTCAGGATAGGACGCCTTACCTGATCAAACGTGTATCAATGTCAAGTGGCTGGACAGACTGAACACTTACCAAGTCATGAAAGCCTGGATACAGGGGATTTAAAAGAAAATTGTACTCAGACGGGTTTATTGCCGACCGCACTTTAAATACCATGAATTTTTTTTCACGCATCCATTGGTCGCCCAGTAATTTATTTTCGAAGTTGTCTTGCGCTTGCCAGGTAACGGGATATTGTTCATCTGGCAACTCATAAACTAATTTATCATTATCGTTTATGTATATAGTACTAATAAATAGTCTGGGAGGCACATCCGGTTCATTAAAATGTACCAGGGTTTCCAGATATGCAAGAGAGCTATTCATACTTGTGTACAAGACATACACCCCCTTGCTGTTCCATCTGCCACCAAACTTAAAGGAACCGAGTCCTGAAAGATCTGTCGCGCGTTCAGCAGATTTCGCAATTCTGTAAACTATCATTGCAATCAGGAATATACGCCTTCTTCAATTCTTCCTAAAATATCATTTACCATGTTTAAGCCGGTCGGCATATAAAACAGGTCGGTCGGCTTTATGTTGTTTAAAGCTTTATTAGGTGTATTAAGCCAGTTTTTTACTTTCTGTTCATCTTCAAACACAGTAAAAGCATGTTCAACAACTTTGGCTATTTCTATTGCAAGCGACGAAGTATGTTTATCTAATTTATCCGTGCTTTTTTTTCGTTCAAGTGTTTTGACTGAAGCATCGAGGATATTTTCGGAGAAAGCTTTTTTTGAGATGCCCAAGTGACCGATAAGGGCGTCCAATGATGCCTTAGTTATCCCTTCATTGCTTAGTGATATAATATCAAATTCAGAACGGATAGGTTTTGTAATGATGTTTTTTCCGCCAAGTAAGCGGATGAGATTTAAACCCGAATTTGGCTTATCTGCTTTTTCGATAATTTTCATAAGCGACAATTTTACCAAATATAAAGATATAATGTCGCAAATAAAATTCTAAGCTGGTTTTATTAATAATAACTTAGAAATTTAAGGGCGATAAAAACCTTCCATAGCATGCCAAAATGTTGAGATGATGTCAAAAATTAGTACCTTATGCATGTAAAAGGCAAATAAATTGCAAATTTGCGGATTGCAATCGGTTAATCCCCTGTTTAACTATGAGTGAAAGAACGATACTGGTATGGTTTAGGAACGATTTACGTATTCACGATAATGAAATATTATTAGAAGCGGTACGTAAAGCAGATAAAATATTACCGGTATATTGTTTCGATCCTTTTTATTTTCACAAAAATCCTTCGGGCAATTTTAAAACCGGCGAGCTACGCGCACGCTTTTTATTGGAATCGGTTGCCGATCTGAGAAAAAACCTAAGGCAAATTGGCGGTGACCTCGTTATCCGCATAGGCGACCCTTCCCAAATAATTCCACAGCTGGCGGAAGAATACAATATAAATGAAGTCTACCACCACAGGGAAGTAGCCCACGAAGAAACGGAAATATCAGAACGGGTTGAAACTGCTTTGTGGAAGATGAAGCTGAATTTAAAACACTTTATTGGCCACACTTTATATCATAAAGAAGATCTGCCGTTCCCTATAAAGGATATACCTGACAGTTTCGCTGTTTTTAAAAAGAAGGTTGAACGCGATAGTACTGTCCGCCCGTGCATAGGAACGCCTGATGACATTAATACACCAAGAATTGGCAATGCAGGCGAATTGCCGACATTGCAGCAATTGGGACTCAATGAGCCGTTTGATGATCCGAGGGCAACGGAAATATTTGTTGGTGGTGAAACCGCTGCGTTAAATCAATTGGAGCAGTTTTTCATCAATTGTGAGCAGGCTAGTGCAAATAAAAATAGCCGTAATAATCAAGTTAGCGCCTTGTCTTCAAAATTATCCCCCTGGATTGCACTGGGATGTATCTCATTAAGGCATGTGTACTGGGAAGTAGTTAAGCGCGCAAATACACCTAACGCGAATTCGTTATTGCTCGACTTATTATGGCGCGATTATTTCAGGTTTATGTTTAAAAAACATGGCCAAAAATTCATCGCCGCTAAAAAACAGGACGACACAATAACCTATGCGCCTGATCAGGAAGTGTTCTTTGAAAACTGGAAAAACGGCGAAACCGGGGTGCCCCTGGTTGACGCTGTTATGCATGAACTTAACGCAACCGGTTATATCAGCAACACCAACAGACAAATAGTCGCAGGTTTTTTGATAAATGATTTAAAGGTCGACTGGAAATTGGGTGCCGCTTATTTTGAAGAGAAACTGATTGATTACTCACCCGCGAGCAACTGGGGAAACTGGGCCTTTGTAGCCGGTGTAAACGACGCACGGGAAAGCCGGTATACAATAGTAACCACACCCGCAAACGCGCTTGACGCAAAAAGTGATTTTATTGATACCTGGCTGCCAGTTGTAAAAGATGTTGACTACCAGGCCTGACCAAAAGATTCTGACATAAAATAGACGGAACAAGAGTAACTTTTTAGCTATATTTATGTCTGATAAGTATTATGAACCCCTTCGAACAATTCACGGTTATTATCGGCTTACTCGCAGTTCTTTTTGAGGGGCTCTCGTATTTGCGCAGTTTTCTGCACAGGCTTTTTCATTGACGCTGGTGAATAGTTGATTGAGTGAACGGTTGATTAAGTTAAAACCCAAAATGCAAATGAATAGGCTATAAACGCAATCAACTACTCACTTAATCAACCACTCACTAATTTTACAAATTAAATTAAATGTTTCCAAGCCGATATGCTTACTTTTGTACCGTTTAAAAGATTGGTTTCTCATGGATCGTCTCAATTATATCAATAGCGGAAACGCTGCCTACATTAATTCTTTATACGAAGCATACAAACAAGACCCGGAATCTGTTGACTTTGGATGGCAAAAATTTTTTGAAGGATTTGATTTCGGCAAAGATACACAAGCTCCGGCAGTCGTAGCGGCTACCGATACGCCAGCACAAATTTTAAAAGAAATAAATGTGCTGAACCTTATAGATGGTTATCGCGGTCGCGGCCATCTGTTTACAAAAACAAATCCTGTTCGCGAAAGGCGTAAATACTACCCTGGCAAAGAACTGGAAACATTCGGTTTGAGCGATGATGACCTCGACACTGTTTTTAACGCAGGTGTTGAAGTTGGCCTCGGCCCTGCCAGTTTACGCGATATCCGTGATCTGCTCGAAGAAACTTATTGCGAGTCGATAGGTGCCGAGTATAAATATATCCGCAACCCTATTAAGGTAAAGTGGTTTGAAAACCGCATGGAAAGCAAACGCAATACCCCTTCGTTCACAGTCGAAGAGAAAAAGCTGATGCTCAATAAACTGAACGAAGCGGTTGTATTTGAAAACTTTTTAGGTACAAAATTCCTGGGGCAAAAACGTTTCTCCCTCGAGGGTGCGGAAGCCTTAATACCTGCTTTAGATTCAGTTATCCAGAAAGGTTCGGAACTTGGTATTGAAGAGTTCATTATAGGCATGGCGCATCGCGGCAGGCTGAATGTGCTTACAAACATTATGGAGAAACCATACAAAGAGGTGTTCTCGGAGTTTGAAGGCAAAAACTTTGATGAGGAAACTCCTTTTGGCGGTGATGTGAAATATCACCTGGGTTACTCAACAGACGTAGTGACATTGGGCGGCAAAAAGGTACACTTGAGCCTTTGCCCAAATCCGTCGCACCTTGAAGCAGTTGACCCGGTTGTTGAGGGCTTAACCCGCTCAAAGATCGATTTTAAATATAATGGAGACCACTCAAAGATAGCCCCGATATTAATCCACGGTGATGCATCTGTTGCAGGACAGGGAATAGTGTATGAGGTGCTGCAAATGGAAAAGCTTGACGGTTATCGCACCGGCGGCACCATTCACGTAGTGATCAACAACCAGATAGGCTTTACAACCAACTTTAAGGACGCCCGCTCAAGTACTTATTGTACCGATGTGGCCAAAACGGTATTATCTCCTGTTTTCCATGTTAACGGCGATGATGTTGAGGCCTTGGCTTACGTAGTAAACCTGGCTATGGAATACCGCCAGGTATTTCATGAGGATGTGTTTATAGATATTTTGTGTTACCGCAGATATGGACATAACGAGGCTGATGAGCCAAAATTCACCCAGCCGCTATTGTATAAAGCAATTGAAGCGCATCCAAACCCGCTTGAAATTTATAAGCAAAAGCTGCAGGAAGAAGGCAGCGTAAATGGTGACTTTGCATTGCAGTTGGAAAAAACTTTCAGAAGCCAGCTGCAGCAACAATTGGATGAGTCAAAAGCTGAGGACAAGATCACCGAGACTGTCCAGATGTTTGAAGGCGCGTGGCAGGGGTTCCACATCGCCACTACACGGGAGTTTTTTGCTCCGATTGAAACTACTGTAACTGAAGACGAATTACTAGAAATTGGCAAAAAGATAACTGTATTGCCCGAAGGCAAGGAGTTTTTCAAAAAAATTGAAAAGCTTTTTGAAGAACGCAATAAAATGGTAACCAAGACCCATGTTTTTGACTGGGCTATGGGCGAATTGTTAGCTTATGGCAGCCTTCTGAAGGAAGGGCACCCTGTTAGATTAAGCGGCGAAGACGTGAAACGTGGCACCTTCTCACATCGTCATGCAGTGCTTACACTTGTTGATTCGGAGGATGAATATACGCCGCTTGACACCATTGATGCCGGCGCTAAATTTAGCATCTATAATTCCTTGTTGTCTGAATATGGCGTACTAGGCTTTGAGTATGGCTATGCCATGGCGAATCCAAATGCACTGACGATATGGGAAGCGCAGTTTGGCGACTTCTTTAACGGTGCGCAAATTATCGTAGACCAGTATATTGCCAGCGCCGAAACAAAATGGCAGCGTGGTAATGGTTTGGTAATGTTATTGCCTCACGGCTACGAAGGCCAGGGTCCTGAGCACTCTTCGGCACGTGTTGAACGCTTTTTAGAGCTTTGTGCCGATAGTAATATCCAGGTAGCGAATTGCACCACACCTGCAAACTTTTTCCATATACTAAGGCGTCAATTACTAAGGGATTTCCGCAAGCCGCTTGTGATATTCACCCCAAAAAGCTTGTTACGTAGCCCTAAATGCGTATCGAAACTGGAGGAGTTTACAACAGGCAAGTTTCATGAATTGATTGATGATGAGTATGCTGATCCTAAAAAGGTGAAACGTGTATTGCTTTGCACGGGCAAAATATATTACGATCTGCTTGAAAAACAACAGGCAGACAAGCGTAAGGACGTTGCGATCGTACGCGTAGAGCAATTGTATCCAACGCCTTTAGTTCAAATATTGAAGATCAAAGCAAAATATAATAAGGCTTACGAATTTTTCTGGGTACAGGAAGAACCTGAAAATATGGGCGCGTGGCCATATATATGCCGTAAATTCCATAATGATAAACTAATTAACCTGAACGTGATATCGCGCCATGAGGGAAGCAGCACGGCAACAGGCTTTGCTAAACAGCACGCGGCACAGCAATTGCACATTGTTGCCAAAGCATTTGAAGCGCCGCCTGGTAAAGCAGTAAAAACTGCTGTAAAAGAAACGGCAAAGAAAATGGCAAACGTTGGGGCGGATTGATGTTTTAATTTGGAAATCTGTTGATTTGAAGATTTGAAAATTGAAAGAGGTAGGTAATTTTCAAATCAACACATTTTCAAATCTTCAAATTCAATATTATATTTTAATACATTTGACCATGCTAATTTTCAAATAGGGACATTTTCAAATTTTCAAATCAGCACATTTTCAAATTCAATTCTACAACTACTTAAATATGAGTTTAACGATCAAAGTTCCGCCGGTTGGCGAGTCAATTACCGAAGTAACGCTGTCAAGCTGGAAAAAAAAGGATGGCGACGCAGTTGCTATGGACGAAGTAATTGCTGAATTGGAATCAGATAAGGCTACTTTTGAGCTCACAGCAGAAAAAGCCGGGATATTAAAAACCGTAGCCCAGGAAGGCGATACGCTGCCTATCGGTGCGGTAGTTGGTAATATAGAAGAGTCAGCATCAGCTAACGGTGCCAGTAAAAATAGTGCGCCTGTTGCTGTGGCTCAACCTACAACTGCTCCTGCCACTCAATCACAACCTGTTACTGCAACTGCTCCTGCCACTCAAACTAATTCATCCTTACAAGTAAAAGTACCCCCTGTAGGAGAATCAATTACCGAAGTAACATTATCACGCTGGATAAAAAAGGACGGCGATGCCGTTGCGATGGATGAAGCTATTGCAGAACTTGAATCAGATAAAGCTACATTTGAACTGACCGCCGAAAAAGCGGGCGTATTAAAAACTATAGCCAAAGAGGGCGATACATTGCCCATCGGTGCAGTTGTATGCACTATAGAAGGGGCTGGTGAAGCTAAAGTTGCGGTGGAAAGTAGCAGTAGCAGCAGTGCAAAAACTGCAACTCAAACCACATATGCATCTGGTGTACCTTCGCCTGCTGCTGCAAAGATATTAGCGGAAAAAGGGGTTGATGCACAATCAGTAAATGGTACAGGCAAAGCAGGCAGAATAACTAAAGAAGATGCTATGCTTGCTGAAAAGATCTCGGAAAACCCGCAGGTGAGTAAGGGAAGTCAGGGTTCAGAGGTCGGCGGTCAAAAGTCGGTAGTTACAGCTCCGAAGCCGGTAGCTGCAGAAGCCATAGCCCCAGGGTCAAGAAGTGATCGCAGGGAGAAGATGTCGTCGCTTCGCAAAACTGTTGCTAAACGGTTAGTGGCCGTTAAAAATGAAACAGCTATGCTCACCACTTTTAATGAAGTGGACATGTCGCCCATTATGGAACTGCGCAGCAAATACAAAGATAAATTCAAGGAAAAACATGGTGTTGGCTTAGGTTTTATGTCGTTCTTTACAAAAGCGGTTTGCGAAGCTTTGAAAGAATGGCCGGCGGTTGGTGCGCGGATTGAAGGTGAAGAAGTAGTTTACAGTAATTTTGCTGATATCTCTATAGCAGTTTCTGCGCCTAAAGGTCTCGTAGTTCCCGTTATCCGGAACGCCGAAAGCATGGGCCTTGCCGATATAGAAAAGGCAGTGGCTGCCCTGGCTGTTAAAGCACGCGAAAACAAACTCACCATAGAAGAAATGACAGGTGGTACCTTCACCATCACCAATGGCGGTGTTTTTGGTTCCATGCTGTCTACACCGATATTAAATTCTCCGCAATCTGCAATTTTGGGCATGCACAATATTATTGAGCGCCCGGTTGCTGTAAATGGGCAGGTTGTAATACGCCCGATGATGTATGTAGCGTTATCTTACGATCATCGTATTATTGATGGACGTGAATCGGTAAGCTTCCTGGTAAGGGTAAAACAGTTACTGGAAGATCCTGCGAGGTTATTGCTGGGGGTATAGGCCCCCTCTAAATCTCCCCCGGGATGGGGAGCCATTTAAATGGCTGAACAGATTTGACAACTTTTTAAAAGTTGTCAAATCCTTAATTTTCCTATTGCAAAACCAACCTTTTCAACGTCACAATACAACCCATATGCAATCCTTCGTGGAATGGCAGAAAGTTTATTCCATCCTCAATGTTGCTTAACTCGATGCCGTACCTGGTTACCACACCTGTGTAAGTTTTAAAGATGCCTGCATTGTAATCGGCATCCAGTTCATCCAGGGTTGAAAATAAAAGCGATTTGATCCTTTCTACTTCGGCTTCGTCAACAAATGCTTCTGGTTTTGAACCGGCTTTGTACGACTGAAAGAAATTTTCATCGGTCTTCAATTCCAGGCCGGAACGCCTGTAGCAAACGCCTTCCTGCGCGGCAATCAAATGCCCAATATTCCAGATAATGTTGTTGTTAAAACCTGCGGGTATTTTGTTTAGCTGTTCAACACTCAGGTCTTTTATTATCTCAAGCAAGAGCCTGCGCGGGTTTCTAATCAATTCAATTCTTTTGTTCATATGATAATATTTAAGTCAGGTTGAAACACCATGTATAATCGTTCGGGATAGATCAGCACTAAGGTAAATAATTATACTGTTTTCTAATTACACATGCGTGTGTGTTTCTTTTTTGGGAAAAAGCAGCGATGCGCCAATGCTTATTACTAAAATGGCCAAAATTATCAGCAGTGAGACGCCGGTAGTAAGCCCTATTTTTTCGACGTGTTCGCCTGCCAGCATTTTCAGGCCGATAAACGCAAGTAATGCGGCCAGGCCAACCTTAAGGTAGTGGAACTTATCGATAATATTTACCAGTAAAAAGAACATAGACCGAAGGCCCAGAATGGCAAATATGTTAGAGAAAAATACAATATAGGGATCTTTTGTGATCGAAAAAATGGCAGGAATAGAGTCGACAGCAAAAACGACATCAGTTCCTTCAATGATCAACAATACCAAAAAAAGCGGTGTCACCATTCTTTTATGGTTGATGTTTACAAAAAACTTATCGCCATGAAATTTGGGGTATACCGCAAAATATTTGGCCGCAAACTTTACTACAGGATGCTTTTGGGTATTGATTTTTTGCTCATTGTTACGTTGCAGGTACATAGAGACGCCGGTATACACCAAAAAAGCTCCAAACAGGTACAACAGCCAATGGAATTCTTTTATCAAGGTGGCCCCAAGGAAAATAAACGCAAAACGCATGATCACAGCCCCAATTATGCCCCACAACAACACTTTATGATAGTGCTTCTCATCTACAGAGAATGCTGTAAAGATCAGTACCATCACAAATATATTATCAACAGATAAAGCATATTCAACTACGTAGCCGCTGATGAATTCCAGGGCCAGGTTTTTACGGTAGAGGTCTAAACTGCCGGCAAAATCGTTGGGGTTAAGTGTTAGTTGATGAAAGTTATCAATATTTACCTGTTGCAAGGCGGCAAAACTGTCGATATGATGCAAAAGGTGACCGAAATTTAAGATAAGCAGGTAAAAGCCCAGGGCCAGGGATATCCAAACTGCACTCATTATTGCAGCCTGTTTTATGCTCACCGGCTTATCGGTTTTGGTAAATAAGCCTAGGTCCAAAGCGAGCATAATGAGGATAAAAACAATAAATCCTGAAATGAAGATCAACTCACTTTGCATTAGCTATTTATTACGTTCAGTAGTAAAACGGACCAACTGTTCAAGCCCCCGGCGGGCGTCGCCTTGCGGGAAGGTATTCAGTATTTCAAATGCTTCTTCCTGGTATTTTTTCATTTGTGTTTCGGCATATTGCAGGCCGCCGGTTTCCCGTACAAAAGTGATGATAGCCTCAATTTTTTTAGGATCGTCATTATGGTTTTTAACCAGGTTGATCATTTGTTTTTTGACTGCCGGGGTGCTGTGGTTAAGCGAGTAAATAAGCGGCAGGGTCACCTTTTTTTCTTTAATGTCTATCCCCAGCGGTTTGCCCACATCATCTGTGCCAAAATCAAACATATCATCCTTTATCTGGAATGCAATGCCTATTTTCTCACCGAAAAGACGCATCTTTTCGATAGTTGCGTCATCGGCCCCTGCCGATGCCGCACCGCATTCGCAGCAGGATGCTATCAGTGAGGCGGTTTTCTGCCTGATCACTTCATAATAAACAGGTTCCTCAATGTCCATTTTGCGTACCTTTTCCACTTGCAGCAATTCGCCCTCTATCATCTGTTCCATGGCTTCCGATACTATCTTAAGGAACCTGAAATCGTTGTTTTTAATAGAAAGGAGCAGCCCCTTTGATAAGAGGAAATCGCCCACCAATACAGCTATTTTATTTTTCCATAAAGCGTTGATAGAGAAAAAGCTTCGCCGCTGGTACGAGTTATCTACAACATCATCATGTATTAGTGTCGCCGTATGCAATAACTCAACAAGCGCCGCACCGCGATGGGTAGATTCATTAATGCCGCCGCAAATACTTGCTGAAAAAAACACGAACATGGGCCTGATCTGTTTGCCCTTGCGCTTAACAATGTAGTGGGTAATACGATCGAGCAGCGGTACTGAGCTTTGCATGGAAGATTTAAACTTTCCTTCAAAAACATCAATATCGGCAGCAATAGGTTTTTTAATCTCGTTGATGCTCAGCATTGAAACAAAACACGCTTTATTTTTCAGGCAGCCTTATTGTCAACCCGCACAAACATAGGAAAATTACGTGGGAATAGTGATTAGAGTTCGGTGATTAGAGATTGGAGATTGGTGATTAGTGAATAGAGATTGGAGACTAACGAACGGAGGTTAGAGAATAGTGAAATTTGTAAACTTTATCTGCTGACCCAAAAACTATTTATCCGTTGAGATTAAACCAATTGCTTAATTTATACTCTATTACTATAACAGCGCACAATCAGGCACGATGGCAGATAATGAAGGAGAAAGAAACAGCCTGGTAAGCGCAAGATGGTTTTTAAATACAGTACAGTTTTCATGAGGCGTCCCGGATTTTTTCGGGGCGTTTTTTTTGTTGCCGGTAAATGCAATATTATTTTACCTTTGCGGGATTGTTGAGAAGTTAGTGTTGTAAGGGTTATAAAGGTTGTAGTGGTTGAAGGGTTATTAATTTTCAACTTTTACAACGATTACAACTTTTACAACTTTTTTAACTTAACAGGAGAGGTGTCTGAGTGGTCGAAAGAGCACGCCTGGAAAGTGTGTATACGCCAAAAGTGTATCGAGGGTTCGAATCCCTCCCTCTCCGCTAAGTTTAACATTAAAACAGATAGAAGCCTGAAAATCAAATGATTGCAGGCTTTTGTTTTTATGTTTAATGACCACAATAATTCTCTTATATCTCCCTATTTTGTTACCACTTAATCCTTATGTGGTACTACGTTTACATCCTTCAACTTAATAATGGCAAACATTATGTTGGCTGTACTATAAATCTCAAGGAAAGACATGCCCGACATTCAAAAGATTATGTTCCTGCGACCAAATCCCATTTGCCAGCGAAGCTGGTACGTTGCGGCTCATTCCAGATAGATGTAAAGCTTATGAATTTGAACGGTAACTAAAACCCGGTTCGGGTAGGGCCTTTGCGTCCAAAAACTTGTTTTAGAAAGATTCAGTTACTTTCACGTCGGAGCAGGTTCGCCCTATCCTAGTAAACCGATCTCTTCCCATACGAGATTCGTTGCATCTTCGAATAAGAAACCTTTTGTTTATTGTATTTTTATATATTGATTTTAATTTTATTGATAATTAAAGCCGTTGCCAGATTTTCGTTCAAATAAATACTTAACTTATTAGCTATCCATAATCGCAGATCAACTAAGATAAACCTAAACAATAATTAAAACAGTGCATAAGCTTTTGCTATATTGCCCAATTAAATACTTCGTCCCTCCCTTGTCTCACAGGGCATGTTATTATTTATGAAAGACAAAAAAAGAATATCGTTCAAAAGTCCAAACTGGATGGCTGCCTTTATTGTCCGGATTGGCAAAAACAGGGAAAGGCCCAGGTATTATCGTTATGGCCTGCCATTGATTGCTGTCGCATTAGTAACTATCATTAAATTATATTTTAATAATGCGTTAGGCGAGAGCAACCCCTATGTGCTTTATTTTAGCATTGTATGCATTGCCCTATATTTTGGCGGGGTGATGCCGGCTATCATGACAGTAATTGTTTGTATCCTGGCAACAGATTTCTTTTTTATTGGTACACCCGGCAGTTTTGATTTGTCCCCGCATGCATTAGATAAAAGTTTTGGCTTTCTGACAGAAAGCGCCTGGATCATTTTATTAAGTTATGGTATTATTTCTGCCTACACCCGCGAATGGCAAAATCAGCGCCTTTTTAGGGCTATGATTGAAAAGGGGACAGAAGGCATAGTATTAATAGACCGTGATGGAAAAAAGCTTTATTGTAGCCCGTCAATAAGTAAAATCATAGGTTACACGGCTGACGAGTTTTTAGAAACAGGCTCTTTAGAACTTTCCCATCCCGAGGAAACGGATGATATTAAAATGAAGATGCGGGAACTGAGCGGCAACCCGGGGGAAAGTATTGTGTTTTCAAGGCGTATGAAACATAAGGACGGCCATTGGGTATGGGCAGAAGTGTCTATGACCAACTTGCTGGAGGATGAAGCGGTGAGGGCCATGGTATTGAATTTTTATGATATCACAGAGCGTACAATTATAGAGCAGCAAAAAGATGACTTTATAGGTATTGCCAGTCATGAATTAAAAACGCCGCTTACAAGCTTGCGCGGCTGCATCCAATTATTGAATAAGATAAAGGACAATATCGGTTCGCCAAAAATCCCGAAACTGATAGAGCAGGCTGACCGGGGGATCAATAAAATAACGTTGCTGATAGAGGAGCTATTGAATGCCAACCGAATTACCCAGGGACAACTGCACCTTAATAAAAAAGTGTTTTTAATAACTGATCTTTTAAAATCCTGTTGTCATCATGTCCATCTCGATGAAAAACATGAACTTATAATAGCAGGTGATGGGGACCTCCGGATAAATGCCGACGAAAACAGGATAGAACAGGTTATTATTAACTTTGTAAACAACGCGATGAAATACGCGCCCCGGTCACGAGAAATTCATTTGATAGTAGAACGGGCTGAAAACATGGCCAAGATCTCAGTTAGGGATAAGGGGCCAGGCATTGCAAAAGAAAAGCTACCACACATTTTTGACAGATATTATCGTGTTGATCATGCAGGGTTACAATACTCTGGCCTGGGTTTAGGCCTTTATATCAGCGCAGGGATCATTAAACGCCACAATGGCCAAATCGGCGTCGATAGTAAAGTTGGTGGGGGCAGTACCTTCTGGTTTACATTGCCGCTGGACGACCACCAAATTGCCAGTTGATAAGATGTAAATACCTAACTATAAACCAAACCGCTTTCAACTCTTTTCAGTACAATATTGCCAACCGGCTTCACCACCAATGGTATTTTTTCAACATAAGTTTCGCTTGTGTCCAATCCAAAGGCTTTCGCCTCTGATTGTGCCAGTTTTTTAATGGCGAAATAACTGTTCAATATAAAACCCTCTTTCGCGCCGAATGAGTTGTTATACGACAGGAATTTTTCCATGATCACAAACCTGAAATCGGCTGCAACCCTGTACTTGTTAAGCGAATCGTATTTACTCGTAATATCTATCTCGTGGCGTGAAACCATATCCTCAATAACTTTGCGGTACAATACATTTACCCTCGGCTGGATCCTGAACCCCAACCTGAATTCAACCCTGATCACCTTGCCGGGTTCGATCTGGTCGACGCTGTACTCCATAGTAAAAGGTTCATTAGTGGTTTCAATATGGACGAACCAGTAAGTATCCGCCCGTTTTGGTTTCCGGCTCATTATCGAATACATGATCTTTTCCTCTATCTGTTTGGCGTTGTTTGCCTTGGTGAGGTAGATCAAATGGGTGGAATACTTGCTTATTGATTCGTCCGCGCTGAGCGCATTTAACAAGGGTATTTGGTCTTTTAGGTCGATGAAATTTAAAAAACGGTTATTTATTTTGCGGGCCTTGAACCATATGTACATGGTAAATATCAGGCCGATCTCAAACACTACAAAGAACAGCCTCTTTAATAGTTTTACGGCATTTGCTACAAAGAACGAAAATTCAACGGTCAAGAATACGCACAAAATAATGACAACTATCCAAAGCGGCCAATGCTTTACATAGCGCATAAAGTACGACATGAGTATAGTAGTCATTAACATAGCTATGGTGATAGAAAAGCCGTACGCCGCCGTCATTGCTTCAGACGTTTGGAAATACAAGGAAACCAATATACATCCAATACACAGTATCCAATTGATACTTGGAATGTAAATTTGCCCGCGGATGTTCGACGGGTATTTAATAGTGATGCGTGGCCAGAAATTCATACTCACGGCCTCGCTGATAAGGGTAAATGAACCGCTGATCAACGCCTGGCTGGCAATAATGGTGGCCAGGGTTGCCAATACCACGCAAGGGATCATAAACAAATGCTGATCGGGCACAATGGCGTAAAATGGATTTATCCCGCTGAAGTTTGTCCCCTTTGGTTGGGCCAATACCCAGGCGCCCTGCCCCAAATAGCTTAATACAAGTGTGGTTTTTACAAAGATCCAGCTTGCCTGGATGTTTTTGCGACCGCAATGCCCAAGGTCAGAGTATAACGCTTCCGCGCCGGTAGTACATAAAAATACTGCACCTAACAACCAAAAACCTTTTGGATGATCGATCAGCAGCCGTACGCCATAATACGGACTCAAAGCTTTGAAAATGCCGGGAGAATGCACGATCTGGAGCGTGCCTAACACGCCTATCATCAAAAACCACAGCAGCATCACCGGGCCGAATGATGAGCCAACTACCTTGGTGCCAAACTGCTGAAAGAAAAACAGCAATACCATAATGCCGATCACGATGCCTAAAATAAGTTTGCTGCCAGGAACAAATGATGAGGCCAGTGCTGGTACATTGCTAAGCCCCTCAACGGCTGATGTTACTGAAATTGGTGGGGTTATGATGCCATCGGCAAGTAATGTGCCAGCACCGATAATAGACGGAATGGCCAGCCATTTGCCATAACGCCTTACCAGTGCATATAACGAAAATATGCCGCCTTCCCCGTGGTTATCCGCCTGCAGGGTGATGAAAATATATTTGAAAGTGGTTTGAAGGGTAAGCGTCCAGAAAATGCACGAAATGGAACCTAGTACCAGCGCTTCGTTTACCTTGCCCCCTTCTACAAGTAAGGTTTGAAAAACGTACAATGGCGATGTGCCAATATCGCCGAAAATGATACCAAGGGTTATTAGGGCGCCTGCTACAGACAGTTTTTTAATGTGTGATTGCATTGATGAGAATAAAAGTTGGAGATGGATATGAGGGGTGATACGCAATAGTTCCGTGTCCGCCTTGTGAGGCAGTAAATGAAAGAAAGGCGCTCAGGGTAATTATGGGCAAAATCAATTATTGTCAGTTATTGACACCGCAGGCCAATACTTATGCCGTTAAATCTAATACGGCATAGATTGATGGTAATTAACTGATGTTCAGATTGATAATAACTTAGTGTGAAAACTACACCATAACTAAATACTATCAAAATGATAGGGTGATTATCATTTTGATAGCAATAAAAAACGGGTTTTTTCTTAAACTCAGGAGATTAACAGCGGCAGTAGCCGTTAATAAATGCTAATACTTGACTTAAATAAAACTATTTGCCCCTTTAGCGTATTGTATAGGAAATTATAAACGAACGATCATGAAAAAGTTATATTTCCCCTCCTTTATCCTAATCATGTTGTCTTTGAGTAGTTGCTCAGCCATTGAAGGCATTTTTAAAGCAGGTGCTGTGGTTGGTGTTATATCGGTTATCGTTGTTATTTTGCTTATTCTGTGGATTGCTTCGATGTTCAGGAAATAAGCAAATCATCAACTACCGCTATTTGAGTAATATTTTAACTGGATAAGGTCCTGCGGCACTGGCTTTTTATTCCATTGGCTGTGGATGGAAAGGGCGGTGCCCAAAGCGGTGGCCTGAGCCATTGACGCAGCATAAACTTCCATTTGCGGGAATGCAGCGGCCAGCAAATGCATAAAGACGGAATTTTTGCTAAAGCCGCCATCAACAAAAATACGCTTCACAAATGTGCCTTTTAAAACGTAGTCTGTTGAAATTTTTTAACGCTGAACGATATGAGCCATTAAATTATAATACGCTTCAATATCCGGCTCAATCTCCAGCCTCTGACCTCCGACTTCTGACGTCAGACCTCTCAATGCTTGCGGATCATAAACCAGGCTACGATACTTCATCACATCCTGCCCATATTGTGCTGCAATGCGTTTTACTTCCTGCTCATATTCATGTCCGCTGAACAGGCGCGATGCCTTTACCGGTTTGCCTTTGTATTGGATGTAGTTGAGGCAATCGTTTTTCAGCTCGTCTTCTGTCAAAGGCGACTGGTTAAACGGGTTGAGGCTAATTGCCCAGGTGCCGGTGGAAAGCAAAATAAATGGTTCATGAAAGCTTACAAGGTATGGTATCAGGGCGGCAGAGCTGTCGTGCAGGCCAATTCCAACCGTGTAACCGGTACCAGCAATTGCAGGCGACACCGTTGCGTCAGCCGGATGAATAGGCGCGAGTTTTTCAGCAATACCTTCCTTCTTCACCCATTCATGATAGTCATTTTGCTTGAAATCCCATAGTGCCGTGTGGCAGCCAATGCTGGTAAGATCAGAAAATGCCTGTCCGCTCACTAAATAACTTAAGTATTGTGGCAAGTGAAGGGCATACTTTATCTGCCTGAATAATTCAGGCCTTTGATATTTAATACGATATAATTGCAGACCGGAGTTGAGGCTGCCTAATGCAGGGGAAGCAGTTTCAAAAGAGAATCTAGCTTCATCGCCATAGTTCTCATAGAATTGCTTTTTTAGATCTTCGGGGTAGGGCTTAAGGTAATTATAAAGCGGTGCTATTGCTTCTCCGTTTTCGTCAAGGTAAACAAAACTTGCCCCATATGCCGAAAAGTTGACCGCTTTTAGCTCAAACTCTTTCAGCTTTGCTATTTCGCTTAGTGAATCAAATACCGATTGTTTTAAGCTGTCGAGGTTCTCACACGGAAACCCGTCCTCGTCTTCGGTTTCATTAAACCTGGCTGACCGTTCAAAAACAATGTTGTAGCCCTCATCAAAAAGAAAAAGCTTCTTGTTGGTTTTACCAACATCAAAGACAGCTATAACGGGTGTGGGTTTCATTCACTAATAATTAAATAAAACTGTCATTTCGACGAGGAACGAGGAGAAAACTTATAAGCCACGCATTTACGCCATGCATAGTTCGTTGTGCATAGCGTATAAGTTTTCTCTCCGCCCGTGGCGGATCGAAATGACATAGATTTGGGTTACAGTCCCGTCGCAACTGTCTTTTCTCCACGCTGTTTTATCAAACCGCCGCGCACGTCTTGCTCCCTGAAAACAGCTATCGGACTTAAAGCGCCGCCAGCCCTTAGCCGTGCTTCGGCAAGTAACGGCCGTACATCTGTGCGATAGGCGCTTTGCAATACTTCCTGCGCTTTGGCTACATCGTTTTGTTGTTGTGCCTGCAGCAATGCGTCCTCGTCAACCAGCAATGCCTGTGCATAGGCAATTTTTATAGCTTCAACAGATTGCAGCAGATCTTCTATCGGATCTTTTACATTATGCGAAGCATCGATCATCCATCCTATTCCCGTGGCATGGTCCATTCCTCTAGCATCCATGCCTTCAACCAGTTCATTAAATATCAGGAACAACTGGTAGGGATTGATGCTGCCAACGGTTAGGTCATCATCGCCATATTTAGAATCGTTAAAATGGAAACCGGCCAGCTTTTCTTCCATCAATAACAGCGATACGATCTGTTCAATATTGGTATTTGGCAGGTGGTGCCCTAGGTCCACCAACGTGAGCGCATTAGGTCCAAGTTTTGATGCCAGTAAATACGATTGCCCCCAATCACCGATAGTAGTTGAGTAAAAATTTGGCTCAAAAGGTTTGTACTCGATCCATACTTTCCAGTCGTCCGGGAGTTCTTCATAGATCTGCCCCAGGCTATCTAAAGTCCGCTGAAAAGCGCCGCGAAAATTTAGCTGGCCCGGGAAATTTGAACCATCTGATAACCAAACTGACAAGGCATTGGAGCCTAATTCAACACCATATTTTATCACTTCAATATTATGCTTAATAGCCTGCTCCCGCACCGCTTTATCCACATGGTGCAATGAACCATATTTATAGCTTAGCTTTTGACCCGGCTGATCCTGGAAGGTATTTGAATTTACGGCATCAAAGTGCAATCCAAACTGGGCTGCAAGACTTTTTATTGACGCGGCATTTTCAGGAATATCCCAGGGAATGTGCAGAGAAATGGAATTACTTGAACGGTTTAAAGCATGGATCAATCCTACATCTTCAATTTTTTCTTCCAGGCCGCGCGGCTCGCCGCCACCCGAAAAACGGCCGAAACGAGTTCCACCGGTACCCAGCGCCCAGCTTGGTATGGCAATTTGAAATGCCTCCAATTTTTTAAGCACGCCGTCCAGTCCTGTTATATCTTCAGCAGCAAAATCAAATTTGCGTTGATGTTCTTTTGCATGCAGATGATTGTGTTCATCAATTTTATACTGTTCCATATTCTTTCAGGCTAAATAAAAAGCTTCGTTAGAAATGTGCCCACCGGTGCATTATCACAAAGCTGTTAAACGCTATATAATAAATATCTCGGTAAAGCTGGATTATTTCAATTGGTTATATGCCGTTGGCATAATGGATGCAATATACGCGATTTGCAATATTCAAACCGTCCTTTACTGTCTGCAAGACGTTGGGGCAGTAAAATAATTATTATTTGATAGCGACAAGTTGAAAGAAAAAATAGAAATCGCGCTTTAAGCAAAACAGGCAGTTCGTTATCTAAATAACGACTGCCTGTTTATGATATAGATTATATATGCTAATGCCGCAGCAATGACGAATTTGTTACAACGTCGAAAACACAAGCTGTGCCTGTTTACCGAAAAATGGGATGGGTTTTTCCTCGCCATTTATGGCGCCCGTTAAACCTATTACCCAAAGAACTATAAAGGCTACGTTGATAAACATCATAAAATTATATAATGACAGCGCACCATGCAAAGGCCAAAAGTGACTTAGAATAAACATTACCCCAAACCTGATCACCAGGTAAGAAATATAAAGTAGAAGGGTTTGTCGTAAATGAAAGCTGCTCAGGCTGGTTTTTTCATTTTTATGAAATGTAAAAAAGGCCATCGACCATCCTAAAATAAAAAAGTAACTCAGCATTCCCGCCGTCTTTCCATCGTCCTGTATGCCAAAAGGGTTCTTAGGCTCCATAAGTTATTATAAATTATTACTCACCGCTTTTATACGTTGGGCGTAATTTCTTAGTTGCATTAAATTGCCACCTGATCAAATAACCTTAAAATAGTAACCTCCAAAACAGACCATTTAGTACATCAGACAGAAGATAAACCCGTACTTTTGGGGGACATAAACTCTATTTAAATGGCAAACAACCTGGTTAGTAAAGAGATAGACATGTTCTATTCTGGCGCTGCTGAAGATAAAAGGCTCACATTTGGTTTAGGCCCATTGGAGTTTGAGCGCAATAAGGAATTGATCGGTCGTCATTTACCTAAAACAGGCGCTGTTATCGTCGACGTTGGCGGCGGACCGGGCGTCTATGCGGAATGGCTTGCCGGGTTGGGGCATGATGTTCATCTCATCGAACCAGTAAGCAAACATATTCAGCAGGCGCAAAAACGCGCTGCTAAACTTAAAAAGCCGTTCAAAGCAATATTGGGCGAAGCCAGGAAGCTTGATCTTAAAGATAATTCAGCAGATGTGGTTATATTACACGGCCCGCTATATCATCTTCAACTTCGGGACGACCGCATAAAAGCGCTAAAAGAAGCCCATCGCGTACTTAAGCCCAATGGTATTGTTCTGGGATTCGCCATTAACCATACCGTTTCAACCATGACGGGCTTATTGAACGGCATGATCCATGATCAGCAGTTTTATGAAATGTGTTTGAATGAACTAAAATCCGGCGTTCACAACCCGCCTGCAAGCTGGCCGGGCATATTGCCCGAAGCTTTTTTTCACAGACCCAGTGAGCTTACGGCAGAGGTACAGGAATCAGGTTTTACCAACACGAGGCTGTTCGCCGTTGAAGGCATGGTTTGGCTCGACAGCAAATACTTTGAAAGCCGCTCCAATCCACAAAAAAAGGAAGCTATGATGCACCTGCTGAAAGCTACTGAAGAAAATACAGAACTTTTATCTTTTAGCCCGCACCTGATGATTAGCGGGAGGAAAGCAGGATGAAGCTCAAAGATCTAAAACAGTTTTTCGAATAATGGGCCAGGACGCATCCGACACACCACGGGCCCTTATCTTGTAAGCCAAGCAAGTTTACCTCGCTGCCGTTGCGACCAATCAATTTATATGTCATATGGAGGGTGAATTAAATTAATATGGGTTAAATGATAAGGTACTTATAGTGGGCAGTTTACAGTAGCCGCTATTAATATTGAACACCGCCCGGCAGTCAATATTAAAGCCCAAGCCACTGCAAACCGCCCACTGTCAACTGCAAACTGATTACTCCTCCAACGCCTGGTAAACCAATGGCTTAAACGCTTTGGCGGTATTGTTCACATATGGGCCCCACATTTGCTCGTAAGCCAATACAATCAGGTCTTCTTTAGGGTCAACCCAATACGAGGTTGAAAATACACCGCCCCAGGAGTACGTACCTGCCTGGCTTGGGGTTAGCCTGGCGCCGTCGTCGGAGATAATGAAAAAGCCAAACCCAAATTTGTTGTTGGCCGCATTCTCACCGAGGTTGGGGTGCAGGTCGCCGATCTGGTTCATGGTAATCATGCGCACAGTATTGGGGGCCAGTAACCGCACACCATTGTATTCGCCTTTATTTAAAAACATCTGCAATAAAATAGCATAGTCATGCAGCGTGGAAACCAGGCCGCCGCCGCCCGAAAAATAATCGGTTTTTTGTAGTGGGAATTTCATATCCAATGCCCCGCCAAAAGTGTATGGCGCTTTTTTTATTCCGGTTGAGTCGCCCTGGAAGAAATTTACAAGCCGCGGGCCCTTTGAGGCAGGGAGGTTAAAATAAGTATCTTTCATGCCCAGGGGATTGAAAATGCGCTTGGTGAAAAACTCCTCCAGCGTCATGCCCGACCATTTCTCAACCAGGTAACCTAACAAGTCCATATTTAGGCCATATTTCCATTGCGTGCCAGGTTGAAAAAAGAGTGGCAGGCTGCCCAGGCGCGTCATCGCGTCGGAAAGTTTCTGCCCTTTTGTGCCCACGCCGCCAGTAAGGTAAGCTTTTGCATAAATGGCATTTTCTGCTGGGGTGCCTATGGCAGGATATCCGAGCCCCGAAGTATGAGTAAGCAAATCGCGGATGGTAACGGGCCGGTTAGCTTTTACGGTAGTGTACGTGGTATCTTTCGGATTGAAGGAGGCCAGTACTTTTTGATTGGCGAAAGATGGGATGAACTTGGAAACCGGATCGTCCAGTGAAAATACCCCTTCTTCCCACAGCATCATCACCGCGGTAACCGTTACGGCTTTGGTTTGCGAAGCGATACGGAATATGCCGTTTTTATCCAGCGGGGCTTTAGTGTCCAGGTCATTGAACCCATGCGCCTTATAAAAAACAATTTTGCCATGACGGGCTATGAGTACTGCGGAACCGTTTACCCATTTCTGTTGTACCCAGGCATTCATTCCTGAATCCAACCGGGCGAGACGGGCAGCTGAAAACCCGCCCGCTGCGGGGGCTGCCTCAACGAGGGTTTTTGATTGCGCGTGTGAAGTGTTTGTGTAAGCGATAAACGCGAACAGCATTAATAAAATAGTAAAATAACGGTTCATTGGTTTTTAATTGGATTATCCAAAAATAGAAAAAAAATTAAGTTGCGCAAGGGAGCGGAATTGTATCAATACTTTAAGTCCTTCTAAAATCTCCCCAGCAGGTAGGACTTAAAAAAACCAACGCAATCGCAGTTTAAGTCTCCCAGCTGAGGGAGATTTAGAGCGGGCTAAATCCCGGTCGACGGTTAGTCCCCTCTCCCGTTTTATCCATTCAACCCTAACCCCAAACCCAATTTCTTTGCCGTACGGAAAAACAAGATGGTAGACGCAATGCTTACTATTATTACAATAGACAAAGCCCAGCGTAGCGATTCGACTCCGAAATGTGGCTTAAGCAGATCACTGATGATCCCTACCATCAGTGGTCCAAACCCCAGGCCAATC
>Ga0206898_10138_pt1 | contig 21789 bp, 18 predicted proteins | sample Alteio_BWOrgHeat_50_FD_153237 | JGI IMG/M metagenome (GOLD analysis project Ga0206898, IMG submission 153237) | Enriched cells from forest soil in Barre Woods Harvard Forest LTER site, Petersham, Massachusetts, United States -... | ecosystem: Environmental > Terrestrial > Soil > Temperate forest >...
CGCCGCACTGCTTTTTCCTACATCGTTCACAGTTGAAAGTAATTATGAAGCTATCACTCGTCATTGTTAACCATAATACCCGTACATTGCTAAAGAATACGCTAAATTCTTTAATTAGCGCATGTACAAATATTGATTATGAGGTAATTATAGTTGACGATGCGTCCACGGATAAATCCCTGGAAATGATTGCAAGTGATTTTCCACAGGTACAGGTAATTGCAAATGATTCCTACCAGGGAGTGACAAAAGCCTGTAACCAGGCGCTAAAAGTTTGTAGTGGTACGTATGTTTTAATAGTCAATGCGGATACAATTTGCGGCAAAGATTCTTTGGAAAAAATGTGCGACTTTATGGACCAGCATACTGATGCCGGCGGCCTTAGCGTGAGAATGCTCAGTCCACAGGGCCGCTTTTTACCTGAATCAATACACGGTCTTTCAGAGACATGGGCGGCTTTTCTTAAGTTTATCGGCTTTGCAAAACATTTATCAAAAACACGTTTGTATGATCGCAACCGTAAAGATTGGGTCGAGGAATTCCAGGTTGCCGAGATTGACATCTTAAACGGTGCATGCATGTTGTTACGCAGATCAGTATTGCTTGAAACCGGGCTATTTGACGAACGCTTTTTTATGTTTGGCCACGATATTGACCTCTCCTATCGTATAAGACTGTTTGGGTATAAAAACTATTATTTCCCAAAAACCTATATCATCAACTTCGAAAGCCAGGAGTTGGATAAGCTTAGCTGGACCTATGTCAAGTATTTTTACGGCGCCATGTGTTTATTCGCCATTAAATACTTGTTTAAAATGCCTGAGATTAAGGTGCATGGTGCTCCTCAACTTATCTCTACTTCGTATGAGGTGAAATAATAAGATTTGCTTCATGTTTTATTCCTGCTTAGTCCTTTTGCGCGCATCACTAATTTCGACTTGAATTCCCATTGTCCACACCTTAAAAATTGAACAATAATGCTACTTTAGCGTTCATGAACTTAGGAAACAAAATTGTAATTATTACCGGCGCTTCATCAGGTATCGGTAAATCGCTTGCCCTTGAATTTGCCAAACGTGGGGCCAACCTTGTTTTAGCTGCCCGCCAATACGTTACTTTATGCGAGTTAACACAAAGCCTTGAACAACAATATCAAATAAAAGCGGTGGCAGTTCAGTGTGACGTTACTGTTCAAGAGGACTGCGAACACTTAATCCAGCAAACCCTTATCACCTTCGGAAAAATTGATGTGCTTATAAATAATGCCGGTATCTCCATGCGGGCCTTATTCACCGATGCTGATATCGACGTGTTAAAAAAGGTGATAGACGTAAACTTTTGGGGAACAGTTTATTGCACCAAATACGCGCTGCCCGAAATATTAAAGACTAAAGGAAGCATAGTTGGCGTTTCATCTATTGCCGGCTATAAAGGATTGCCTGGCCGCACCGGATATTCGTCCTCAAAATTTGCCATGAATGGTTTCCTGGATACATTGCGGGTCGAAAACTTAAAAACCGGCATTCATGTTTTAACGGCCTGCCCGGGCTTTACAACGTCAAATATCCGCAAAGCTTCATTGGCCGCGGATGGGTCGCAACAGGGGGAAAGCACAATGCACGAGGAAAAAATGATGTCTTCTGAAAAAGTAGCGGAAATTATTGCCAACGGCGTTGAAAAACGGTCGCGGACACTAATAATGACATTCCAGGGCAAATTGATGGTGTTTTTAAATAAGTTTGTACCCGGCCTGGTGGATAAGATGGTTTATAATACGATTGCAAAAGAGAAAAATTCGCTATTGAGATAGCCTCAAATAGTATTCTATGCACCTCCTGCATCTTATTTTTCACTTAAAAAAAAATAAAATTTGGTAAATTCATCCCTGTCCCCTTATCTTTGAAACAAAATTTGGTAGCAATACCGAAATCAATCTCCGCAACCGCGGAAGTTGATTTATAAAGAAGCGGCGAGAGATCAGGCTCAATGACCCGCTGGCAACCCTTCAATTTGGAGTAGGTGCCAATTCCTGTCCCGGCAAATAACCCCGGGGAATATAAATTAGCAAACATGAAAAATCTGATTTACGCCATTCTTCAAAACATTTTTAATGCCCGCAAAGGCTTAACACCTGCATATAGCTATGCTAATAGCTGCATTTGTATGTGTTATTGTTGCTGATCGTTAACACGTTTACTTTTCTATTTGCTGAAAAAACATACGTGTTCCGAAAGGATGTGATCGCCCCATTGTTATTCATCCATTAAAAAATTCAAGAATCATTAACCATTAAAATCTTAAAATTATGTCTGCTGCTAATTTAAAATTCGAAACTCTTCAATTGCATGCCGGCCAGGTGGTTGGCGAAACCGGCGCCCGTGCTGTTCCGCTTTTTCAAACTACATCATATGTATTTAAAAGTGCTGAGCACGGGGCAAACCTATTCGCACTCAAAGAGTTTGGAAATATTTATACCCGTTTAATGAACCCAACAACTGATGTCTTTGAACAACGGATGGCGGCTTTAGAGGGCGGTGTTGCCGCTTTGGCAACAGCATCTGGACAAGCATCGCAGTTTATCGCTTTAAATAATATACTTACGGTAGGCGATAATTTTGTAAGCTCTCCTTTCCTTTACGGCGGCACTTATAACCAGTTTAAAGTGTCATTTAAACGGTTAGGCATAGACGTTCGCTTTGCAAAAGACGATACTGCCGAAAATCTTGAAAAACATATTGACGATAAAACAAAGGCCATTTACCTTGAAACAATAGGTAATCCTGGTTTTAATATTGCGGATTTTGATAAAGTTGCAGCACTTGCAAAAAAATATGACCTGCCTTTAATAGTTGACAATACCTTCGGTTGCGGAGGCTACCTGTTCCGTCCGCTTGAACATGGGGCTAATGTAGTCGTAGAGTCAACCACCAAATGGGTTGGCGGACATGGCACAAGCATAGGTGGCGTAATAGTTGATGGCGGAAATTATAACTGGGGTAACGGTAAATTCCCACAATTTACAGAACCATCCGAAGGCTATCATGGTTTGGTGTTCGCTGACGTTTTCGGCATTGGCGGCCCTTTCGGCAATATCCAGTTTATTATCCGCGCACGTGTTGAAGGCTTACGCGATTTCGGGCCTTCACAATCACCGTTTAATTCATGGCTGAACATACAGGGGCTGGAAACACTTTCACTGCGTGTTCAACGTCATGTAGATAACACCCTTGAGCTTGCAAAATGGCTGGAACAGCATCCGCAGGTTGCAAAAGTTAATTACCCGGGTCTGCCGTCATCGCCTCATCATGCACTGGCTAAAAAGTATCTAAAAAACGGTTTCGGTGCAGTTCTTACTTTCGAAATAAAGGGCAGTAAAGAAAATGCGAGCCAGTTTATTGATAGTTTAAAGTTAATAAGTCACCTGGCTAACGTGGGGGATGCTAAAACGCTGATCATTCAGCCATCGGCTACCACGCACCAGCAGCTTTCGGATGAAGAACAATTAGCGGCGGGAGTATTACCGAATCAATTACGTATAGCAGTTGGATTAGAACACATTGATGATATAAAAGCTGATTTTGAACAAGCGTTTGCTAATATTAAATAAGTAACATAACTAGAGATTGGTGATTAGAGGTCAGAGGTTCATAAGAAAAAACAATGACCCAATGACTAATGACCAATGACCAAAAAGAATGAGTACAGAAATATTTAAATACAATAAACCATTTAAGCTTGAGTCGGGAAAGCAGTTAAAGGAACTCGAGATAGGGTTTAATACATATGGCACTTTAAACAAAAAACGCGACAATGTGGTGTGGGTATGTCATGCCCTCACCGCAAACTCGGATGTATTTGACTGGTGGAAAGGTTTGTTTGGCGAAGGTGATTATTTTAATCCGAATGAACACTTTATTGTGTGCGCAAATATTCTTGGTTCGCCTTATGGCACAACCAATCCATTGAGCATTAACCTACTTACCGGGCAACCATATTACACTACATTTCCTCAATTTACTGTAAGGGATATTGTTAAAGTACATCAATTATTGGCTGAGCACCTGCAAATTGAAAATATTGAGATCTTGATAGGCGGGTCACTTGGCGGACAGCAGGTGCTTGAATGGGGCATAATGGAGCCAGAACGGATCAAGAACCTGATCCTTATCGCTACAAATGCAAAACACTCGCCTTGGGGCATTGCCTTTAATGAGTCGCAGCGGCTGGCTATAAGCGCCGACCGTACTTTTTATTCAGGAACTCCTGATGGCGGTAAAAAAGGTTTAAAAGCAGCGAGAAGTATAGCATTGCTTTCTTATCGAAATTATAAAACCTATGCTATAACACAACAAGAAGAAAAAGACAACCTTGTTGATGATTTTAAAGCTTCATCATACCAAAATTACCAAGGCGAAAAACTTGTGAACAGGTTTAACGCCTATAGTTATTGGTTTTTGACAAAAACAATGGATTCACACAATGCCGGGCGTGGCAGGCACGGCGTTGAAAAGGCTTTAAGCCTGATAAAAGCACGAACACTAGTTATCGGCATAAAATCAGATGTTCTGTTTCCGATTGAGGAACAGCAATACCTTTTCAGGCATATCCCGAAATCGGCCTTTGCTGAACTCGATTCGTTTTATGGGCATGATGGATTTTTAATTGAAACAGAAGCACTAACAAACATAATAACCTCTTTTTTTAAAACTGACGTAAAGGGAAAGATTATTGAATTGCAACGTACAGCATAATGAGTAAAAAATTAAATATAGGACTTTTCGGCTTTGGCGTGGTTGGCCAGGGCTTGTATGATATCATCAGAACAAAACACTTGAACCTGGAGATTGTCAAGATCGCCATTAAAGACCCAAACAAACAACGCTCGCTCCCCTCCCATTTATTTACGGATGACAGGGACGAGTTGCTTAACAATCCGGAGATCAATACAATTGTTGAATTGATCAATGATACCGAAGCTGCTTTTGAAATTGTATCAAAGGCATTGAGCTCTGGCAAAAACGTGGTATCCGCCAGCAAAAAAATGATCGCACTACATTTGGATGAGCTGATAGCTTTGCAACACAAACACGGCACATCGTTATTATACGAAGGCGCGGTTTGCGGAAGTATTCCCATTATCCGTAACCTGGAGGAGTATTATGATAACGAACTGCTGCACTCTATAAGCGGTATTTTTAACGGTTCATCAAATTATATACTTTCCAAGGGTTTTAACGAAAATATGGATTACAATACGGCACTAAAACAGGCACAGGATTTGGGGTTTGCCGAAACTGACCCAACCAGCGATGTCGGTGGTTTTGATGCAAAATATAAACTGGTTATTGCGGCGGCCCATGCATACGGGATCGTAGTAAAGCCTGAGGAAGTATTTAACCTTGGAATTCAAAACCTGTCGGCCCACGATCTGCAATATGCCCGCGAAAAGAACTTAAAAATAAAGTTGGTGCCGGTTGCTAAAGAATTGGACGACCGCCATGTATCCCTGTTTGTATTGCCGAAGTTTGTTAATCAAAACGAGTTCTTATACAACGTAGAATATGAATACAACGGTGTAATAGTACAGGCAGCTTTTGCCGATCAGCAATTCTTTTTTGGAAAAGGTGCCGGCGGCCACCCCACAGGTTCAGCGGTATTATCAGACATTGCAGCTTTGCGTTATGATTATCAGTACGAGTACAAAAAAGCAAAAGAACGCACCGGTCTGAATTTCACAAATTCCGTTGATCTGAATATCTATTTAAGGTATGAAGATGAAAGTTTAGTTGAAACATTAAACTTTTCGCATATCCATGAACGCTATTATTCTGGAAAATACAAATTTGTTATTGGTAAGGTCAATCTGCAAAATCTTATCGATAATCAACAGCTCGTAGCAAATAATAAAGGATTTATAGCCTTTGCCGACCAACTGGCCGGAGTTACTTTAGCTTCGGAGGTAAAACAAGCGGCAGAAGCCTTCTGATTTTTCTTGTTTATTTAGTTTTTTTGAGAAAGGCTCCACTCTGGAGCCTTTTTAGTTTATCAAGACACATATTCTCAAATAGTTTGTTTATTTCAGGATAAATTGGTTACTTAAAGAAATTTATCCGTGCAGGATAGCTATGGAAATTACCTGCAACCTTTCGCCGCCTCCCCCCCGGTGAATGCGGGATTTTATGCTTTTCTAATTTTGTGATCTGGTAATAACATCGAATTGATGTCAGCTGCTCAAAAAATAACGGTTCTAAGTTTAACATTTTATTAAAAGTCAGCTAAACTTATGGGAAAACTGTTATTTATTCTTTGGCTTTTCATGCCGTTCGTTACTTTCTCTGCGATCACTTCAGATTCTGTAATTACCATTAATAACATTCCTCAAGCCGGAATTCCCCTTAATAAAGGCTGGAAGTTTCATACCGGGGATGATAAAACCTGGGCCGTCCCAGATTACAATGATGATAATTGGCAAGGTATAAATCCGTCAAAGCCAATTAAATTTTTACCCAAGGTACGCGAAGCACAAATAGGGTGGTTTAGGTTAAAACTGATAGTAGGCCGGGCTTTGCGTGGTAAAACCGTTGCTTTTTCTATCAATCAAATCGGGGCTTCGGAAATTTATTTGAACGGGAAATTAATCCGGCAATACGGCATAGTAAACAGCAGCTTTAAGCTTGAACAACTATACGACCCCAAGGGACAGCCACTTACAATTCAATTAGATGATAAGCCCGAACAGGTTTTAGCGATCCGTTACTCATACAACAAGCAAAATGTATATATTGGTTATGGTCAGGATGCCTTTAATATATTGATGACATGGCCAGCCGACGCCTGGGATAATTTTACGGATTACTTCAATAGTTTTGCAAACCGCTCCATTGTATTTGGTGTTTTTCTGATATTAAGTATTCTGCATTTGTTTATTTATTTAAGTTATCGGGAACGCAAAATATACCTTTACCTTTCACTTTATACCTTTTTTCAGGCCTGCGCATTTTCGACAGCTCTTGCAAGCTATTTATATAGTTCAAACTCAACATTCTTTTTTAGCACTATTTTTTCGATTTCAGCCCCTTTAGGTCAAATATTTTTTCTGTTTACAGTTTATGAGCTCTTTAATCAACCTAAAAAGGCTTGGTTCAGGCTGCTAGTTTTATTATGTATTCTTGTTATTCCTTTTGAATTTTTAAAGGATTACGGGACTGATCAGCGTATTTTAGACCCTTTCGGAATGCTGATTTATATTGAAATTATCCGCGTGAGCGTGATATCGTGGAGACGTAAACAACCGGATGCGTTGTTGTTTTTATTGGGACAATCTATTGCCTTATTTTTCTTTTTTTTGTTTAGCCCTGTTTCTTTTTTTGGGGGTCAACCCGGCATTTTTATATCAATTGAAGTTGACATCGCTTTTTTGACGCCTGCAGTAGTTATTTCCATCTTACTCGCTCGCGAATTTGTCCATAGCAATATTGCACTTAAACAACAACTGGTGGAGGTAGAGAAACTTTCCGAAAAAAGTTTGGAGCAGGAATTGGAAAAACAGCAAATACTTGCGTCACAAAATGAAGTACTTGAAAAACAGGTTGAAAAACGGACAACTGAATTGAGCCAATCACTAACAAATTTAAAGCAGGCTCAAGCGCAATTGATCCAGGCAGAAAAAATGGCTTCATTAGGTGAACTAACTGCGGGGATTGCCCATGAGATCCAGAACCCTTTAAACTTTGTAAATAATTTCTCGGAGGTAAATACAGAAATGATCGATGATCTTGAAAGCGAATTAAAGTCTGGCAATATTAACGAAGCGCTTGCTATTGCCGCGGACATTAAAGAAAATGAACAAAAGATAAATCATCATGGCAAACGGGCAGACGGCATTGTTAAAGGCATGCTTCAGCACTCACGCGCCCGAAGCAGTGACAAAGCGCTAATCAACATTAATGCGCTTGCCGACGAATTTATGCGTCTTTCTTACCATGGTTTAAAGTCAAATGACAAGACTTTTAACGCCGAAATGATTACCTGTTTCGACCCCAGATTACCCCAAATAAAAGTAATTGGACAAGATATAGGCCGGGTATTTCTTAACTTATTTAACAATGCTTTTTATGCGGTAAACCAAAAAGCAAAAGTGACTGAAACCAGTTATAAACCAGAAGTTTATATCTCCACATTAGCAGATGATAAAAGTATTATTATCAAAGTAAAGGATAATGGCATTGGTATACCGAACGGGATAAAGGATAAAATAATGCAGCCTTTTTTTACTACCAAACCAACAGGCGAAGGTACCGGGCTGGGGCTTTCATTAACGTATGACATGATAGTTAAAGGGCACGGAGGAAACATTATTATTGACAGCACGGAGGGTGAAGGATCCGAATTTACGATCACTTTACCTATCAATTAATCAGTTCGTAAATCGTGATTTAAATTTCTCTATTCACATCCCATTTCTCAAGATAATCAGCCACCCGGCGTACAAAAGTACCGCCCAAAGCTCCGTCCACTACACGGTGGTCGTACGACAACGATAAAAACATCATGTGACGGATAGCTATCATATCCCCTTGCGGTGTTTCAATTACGGCTGGTTTCTTTTTAATAGCCCCCACTGCTAAGATGGCTACCTGCGGTTGGTTTATTATTGGCGTACCCATAACATTGCCAAATGAACCAACATTCGTAATGGTAAAAGTACCTCCTTTAATATCATCGGGTTTAAGCTTGTTATTACGGGCGCGGTTTGCAAGGTCATTTACTGCTTTGGTAAGCCCCTGCAGACTCAGATCATCGGCCTTTTTAATAACGGGAACAATAAGGTTACCACTTGGCAAAGCCGTTGCCATGCTGATGTTTATATCTTTCTTTTTTACTATCTGCGTGCCATCTACCTGTATATTGATCATCGGCAAATCCTTTATCGCCTTTACCACAGCTTCAATAAAAATGGGTGTAAAAGTTATCTTTTCACCTTCTCTTTTTTCAAAATTGTTTTTAACCCTGTCGCGCCACAACACAAGATTTGTTACGTCGGCCTCAACAAATGAAGTAACATGCGGCGAAGTATGCTTGCTCATTACCATATGGTCGGCAATTAAGCGGCGCATTCTGTCCATTTCAATAATCTCATCTCCTGCGGAAACAGACGCTCCATTTGTGGTAAATTCTTGCTTAACAGGTTCATATATAGGTTCTTTTGCAGCAGGTTTTGCCTGCTCCGAAATCTGTGTTTCTACATCCGGTTTCTTTTCCGGTGCAACAGGCGATGGGATGGAATGATTACCTGTAACCGCTCCGTTTGCCTGAACACTATTGCCTGGCGAAACAAATGATTTATGCTTATTTTGAATATAAGCTAGTAAGTCATCTTTTGTTAACCTACCATCAGCACCTGTTCCGGCAATTTGTTCCAATTCGGCATTGCCAATTCCTTCTTGTGTGGCTATGCTTTTAACCAGGGGCGAATAAAATCTTAAAGCATTTTTTGAGGTATCTTCTGCGTTAACAGTGCGTTTTTCAATCTGGTCAACGTACGGAACAGGCTGCGCGACATCCGCGCGTTGCTCATTAAATACCAGTTGTTCGGTCTCGGCAGGGATATCTGCTTCAGGTTTATTTGATTCAACAGCAAGCGCGGGTACTTCGGCCTCATGGTTTAATGCTGCCTGAGTGGACACATGCTCTTCTTCAATAGCCTCGTTAACGGGCGCTATGACCTCAGGTTCGGTATTTGATGAAAGTTCACCGGTTTCAATAACGGCTATAACTTCGCCTACCTGTACAACGTCGTTTTCTTTATAAAGCTGTTCAAGTAATTTACCTGATACCGGCGACGGCACTTCGGAATCAACCTTATCGGTAGCAATTTCCATTACAGTTTCGTCAGCCTCAACATAATCGCCGGGATTTTTGTTCCATTTGATAACAGTTGCTTCTGCGACACTTTCACCCATTTTGGGTAGTAACAGTTTATACTTGGCCATAGACTATTTAGATGATTGATGGCCAAAAATACCTGATTTTATCTTATTTTTCACCTTGGTGAAGTAAATTATTTAACAGGCCCAGGGCAGCGATTGCACTACGTTCAATATTCTGCTTCCTCTTATTCCCAAATGTTAATTTCTTTGAAATTGTTTTATCTGCAGAACCTACGGCTATCCATACTGTGCCTACAGGTTTTTCGGGTGTCCCCCCATCGGGTCCAGCTATGCCGGTAACCGCAATCGCATAATCAGACTTAAAATTTAATAAAGCTCCGGATGCCATTTCTATAACAGTTTCCTGGCTTACAGCTCCAAACTTTTCCAACGTGTTATTTTTAACGCCCAAAACACTTTCCTTTAGCGCATTTGAATAGGATACCACCCCACCCAAAAATACTTTAGAAGATCCCGGGTGCTGGGTAAACAGATGCGCAATATAACCGCCGGTACAACTTTCGGCAAGAGACAATGTCAGTCCCTTTTCTGTCATGAAATTTAATATGGCTTTCTCAATAGCTATATCCTCTTTAGCAGCAACTACATTGGCCACCCTGTCAACTATTTTTACTGCAAATTCATTTACCTTTTCTTTCAATAATGCCTCGTCATCGCCATAGCCGCTTAACCGCAACCTCACTTGCCCAAGTTTTGGCAGGTAGGCCAGTTTAATGTATGAAGGAAGTGAATCTTCAATATCAGCGATCCTTTCGGCTAAATATGACTCGCCTTCGCCGACCGTCAAAATGGTTTTGTGTATAATAGCGGGCAATTTCAGTGATGACTTAAGCTTTGGCAATACCTGATCTTCCATCATATACATCATCTCATGCGGAACACCGGGCATTGAAATGTATATTTTCCCGTCAACATTAAACCACATGCCGGGCGCTGTGCCGTTTTTATTAAGTATTACTTCGCAGTTTTCTGGCACCTGCGCCTGTAACCGGTTTACATCAAGCAGCGGCCTGTTGTAACGCGAAAAAATTGCGAGCACATTGTCAAGTGCTTCTTTATTTTCAACCAGGTTAACGCCAAAATATTCTGCAAGTGTTTTTTTTGGTGATATCGTCTTTTGTAGGGCCAAGGCCGCCGGTTATTAAAATTATATCCGCCCTGTGGCCTGCTTCGGCAAGCGCTGTTAATATGTGCTGTCTGTCATCGGATACCGAAGAAATTTGCTTTACACGGATGCCAATATCGTTGAGCCCGGCGGCCATCCATGCCGAATTGGTGTCAACAATTTGCCCGATGAGTATTTCATCGCCAATGGTAATGATTTCTGCAAGCATGTTTTTATTGAGTAAACGAATTAAAGCCTGAACCACTTGTATAATCGCTTCTTTTACTTAGTTTCAAATCCTGTAAAATAGCCGCTTTAACCTTCAAAGTAATATTATATGATTTATAGACCCCAAACGGTACCCATTGAAAATTGAGGTCCCAGCAATGCAGGTCCCGGTAAATAGAGAAAGAGGTGATGGCCAGTTTACCCGCCCTTAAATCGTAATTGGTATTGTATTGGACCTTCCATTTTGATGTTATATTTACATCGCCACTTAGCATAACGGTGTTGGTGACGTTGGTAGTAATAACATTGTTATTATAAGTAAAATTATAGTTAAACGAGAGGTTCCACGGCACGTTAAAATCAACGTAGGCGCTTGGGTCACTGTTAATCAGCGCCAGCCTTTGCGCTTGTTGCGGGTTCATATTCTGCAAATTGGCTCCGGGTATTACTTGTGGGTGAGGATGAAAAGTTGTAGAGTTCAGGCTGCCACTCATTGAAAAACTAATATTAGTAAGACGCGGAAACTGGCCGTCCTGGAAAGTGTAGCGATTTATCCGGTCCGTAAAATGTGTAATTTTTCCACCCGATATAGAATCGAGCACCTTGGTTACATACGGATCAAGGGAGCCTGAAAAATTAAGGTTTACTTTTTGATTTAAGATAGCCGTATGGGCCGAAAATGCTATTGGCGAAAGCTTTAACGAGTCTTGCGCAAAATTATAAAACGTTGAAATTGAAAACCCCTGTAATATAGATACATTTTTTGATTTACTTGACGTATCGGTAGTTTTGGGTTTTACCTTTGCCTCAATCGTGTTGTCAAGGTTAAACCCTATACCTGCGGACTTGCCTGCTGAGGGAAAACCGTCAGGAAAAATGGGATACTTTTGACTTAAATAGGGATACGGAACCGTAGCATTGCTTACTGCTGTTTTATAAAACCCGTAACTCGGATCAGAAAAATCCGGATTGTAGTTAAAGCTAATGGACGGCGTCATAATATGCCTTATCGCTTCCAGGTTTCCCTTTTTAAACCTTACTATGCTATAAATTTTTGTTGACACACCTGTGCCCAAACTGTAACTGTATGCTCTTTTGAAGCCGCTTACCGTATCTTTAACAGGAGTTTCGTCCCCGTTTATACTTCCCCTTTCAAAGCGTTCATTGTAAGTTTGCAGGTACCAATGTTCAGTATAATTCACATTGGTGCTGAATTGAAAATATTTAAGCACATTTAAACTCAAGCCAACAGGTATGTTATGAATGGCACGGGCCTGCAATTGCTTTGAGAGCGTATTTCCTTTAAACAACTGTGATTCCGGAACATTATCAAGTTCGTTAGAGGCTTGCAAATTGTAGCTGACGGTTATTTTCTGGTACCATTTTGCATCGCCAAGCCTTTCTTTTGAATCGAACGGGCTAAGTGACGCCATCGAAAAATTCAACGTTGGCAATTGTAATGATACCGTTTTTTTCGTCAGGTCCTGACTTTGGGACAGGCCAAGGCTAAGGTTAAACGGCGTACCCTCCCATGTTTTACTATAGTTAATGGTGGACCTTAGGTTATTTTGAGTAAGCGCTTGAAGGTTATAATTACTGGTGGCCGGGTTATTCTGATAAAAAGTCGATGTTCCCGCATTTACTGAAGCGGAAAGCGTACTGCCGGGGTTCGCGCTGGGGTCCTGCGTATGGGTCCAGGAAATATTAAAGTCCTTTACCGGCGGGTCACTTGGTAGCGCATAGTTATGCGAACCATAGCTTAGCGACAAATTTCCACCATATTTATAGCGTTTTAAATAATGAAAAGACTCATTTAGTTCATATGAGCCTTTGGAATATATGGTCCCCATGCTGGTTAGGTCCATATAATCACTTATCCCTATGTAATAACCAAAATTACGAAGATAAAACCCCAACTTTTGATCTTCGCCGAATGTAGGAAGGATTACACCGGAAGCCCGCGTATCGGGTTTTGGAAAAAAACCGAACGGTATGGCCAGCGGAAGTGGTATGCCTTCAATTTCCAGGTACGCCGGCCCTGAGATTATCCTGTTCTTTTCAGCGATGCCCCGTGTAATGACTATACCGAAATGTGTATCGGGATATGGTAAATCACAAGTGCTGAAAATAACGTTAAGATAAGCTACCTCGTTTTCATTTAGCTTTTTCATTTGCCCGCCCGAAACGTAATTGCCATCCTGATCTGAAGCAGGATTATAAAGCTTTCCCTTTTTTGTTTTATAATTAAAAAGTAATGAATCTGACAAAATTGGCTTTTCCTTGCCTTGTTTTGAAATAGGCCTGCCTATATATCGTTTTGTTACAGGATCTATACTACCACTGGCAAATAACAGGTGATTTTTTTGGTCAACACGAATGTAATCGGCATCCAGTTCAAAGTCTTCATAAGTTACACGTGCGTTTCCATATAGATAGGTAATCTCATGTACCTGATCAACAACTGTTGAATCCTCGGCATGTGATTTTACTTCAGACTGTAAGCCCCCCGAATTCTTTTTTGTTGTATCGTTAGCAGCCGCTGAATTTTTTTTTACCGGGTTTCCTTTAGATTTTTTACCTTTAAGAACTTTAGCTCCCTTAGTAGTATCAAGTTTAATAATAGTATCTATTGATGACCTGTAACTAAGCGGGCCGTTTTTAGGTGGGGCAGCTTTTACAGTGGCTATTAAGATAATTGCAAGAAGAAAAAAAAGACCAATGAATTTCAAAATAGATTATGAATAGTATTTTTGCAGATATAAGTTAACAGCGTTCAAAAATAATGAAAAATAAGGCATTGAAAAGATTGATTTGTGGTTTATCGTTATTACTGGCTTTTCTGCCGTCCCTCTCGTTTGCATTGATTAACCCTTTAAAAAGTGATACCGTTACCAGCAATGGTTATAAACTAAAAACTATAATTGTGGATGCGGGACATGGCACTCGCGAAAACGGTACGCATTCCGGGGCATCTGGTTCGTATTCGACAGAAAGTAATGTAACGCTGGCGATAGCACTAAAATTACAAAAGGCAATAGAAAAAGAAATGCCTGATGTTAAAGTGGTGATGACGAGGACAACGGAAGCAGATGTAGGTTTAAAAACAAGATCAGAAATTGCCAATCAAAACAAAGGCGACCTGTTTGTTTCTATTCACTGCAACTCACTTTCGGATACTAGGAAACGCGAAGCGGTAGGCCATAAAAATGGCAAAACTATTTATAAAACAGTTTCTGTCCCGGACCGTTCAGGTAAAGGTGTTTTATTTCTGGTATACGGTTTTCACCGCTCGGGTGAAGAACAGGAGGCGCTACGGGAGAACTTATTCGAAGAAAAAGATAATGGCCAGCAAAATGTGCTGGATGACCCGTCGGCTGTTATAGCAATAAATGCTTTTAAAGCCAAGTACCGTAAACAAAGTATAATGTTTGGCAACTTGCTTAACAAGGAGTTTACCGAAGGTGATGGCAGACATAGCGACGGCGTAAAAGAGCAGGGCGTGTTGGTTTTATGTCACAGTGCGATGCCGGCTGTATTAATTGAAACTGGTTTTATAAATAACCATGAGGAAGAGGATTATTTAAACTCAGAAGATGGACAAAATGAAATTGTCGCCTCAATTATAAGGGCGCTTATAAATTACAAGGCAGGGGTTGAACAGGTGTCGCCGTAGGCGGTGATAGAGATTAGTGATTGGTGATTAGTGATTTGGGATTTATTTTGATAACTTCCATTTTTAACTAATCTCTAATCACCAATCACTATTTCCAACCACAAATCACTACTTAATACATATCTATGAAAATATCAAACGAAACCAAGATAGGCGTACTAACAGCAATAGCAATTGCAATACTCATATTAGGCTACAGTTTTTTACGGGGAAATGACGTTTTTGCAAGCTCAAATAAATTCTATGCTATCTATAAGAGCGTTGACGGCCTTTCGGTATCAAAACCGGTGTTAGTTAACGGCTTTCAAATAGGCAGGGTATCCAAAATGAGGTTACGTCAGGACGGGACAACCGTTGTAGAACTTAAAATTGACCACCAATATAAGGTACCGTCAAATACGCTTGCTAAACTAGTAAGTACCAGCCTTTTAGGCGATAAGGCCATAGTGTTTGATTACGGCAACAGCAACACATTTGCCGAAGACAATGATACTTTAAAAGCTGATATTCAAGGCAGTTTGGCTGAGAGCTTGCAGCCTATACAAATGAAGGCAGAAAATCTTATTTCTAAATTGGACTCCACGCTTGGGGCAATAAATAAAATCTTAAACCCCAACTTTCAAAAAAACATAGACAGGAGCTTTTTAAGTATTGCTAATTCCCTGCAAACGCTCGAAGGAACCACCAAAAAGGTTGATGCCCTTATTGCCAATCAAACCGGCCATATCGACGCTATTTTAGGAAACGCCGAAACAGTTTCATCCAATTTAAAAAACTCTACAGCGAACCTAACGGGCATCACTGCAAACTTTAACAAAGTGAGTAGTGATATAGCGAACTCAAATATTAAACAAACGCTTGATAATGCAAATAAAGCAATGGCTGAACTGCAGGCTACAATGAGTAAAATCAATAACAATAAAGGCAGCCTTGGATTGCTGCTTAATGATGATAAGTTGTACAATAACCTGGCCGACGTGACCAGGAGCATGGATAGTTTGTTTGTCGATTTGAAAGCTAACCCAAAACGTTATGTGCACTTTTCGGTTTTCGGGGGAGGGAAGAAGTAGTTGACAGTGATTAGAGGTGAGTTTTTAGAAAAATGTCATTCGTTAATTGAAGTTTGGTCTTAAGTTCCAAACAGAAAAACAGACTCCATCCGACTTACGATTTAGGCTTTTGATTTGGCACTAATCACTAATCACCGATCTAGTCTCTAATCTCCAATCACAAATACCTTTCCTTCTATTGCTAATTCTGTTAAAGGGAAAACACTCCTGGCCTCATCCAATAGCTCGTTTAAAGTCTTATATCTGGCTGAGAAGTGGCCTATCAATAATTTTCCCGCATTTGTTTTTAAAGCGATTTCGCCAGCCTGCAAGGCCGTTGTGTGGCGTGTATCGCGGGCCCTTTCCAACATATTATTTAAAAATGTCGCTTCGTGGTATAACATCGTGGCATTGCTGATCTGCTTAAAATACATTTCGTTGTACGATGTGTCCGAACAATATACGTATGTTTTCGGGGCATTAGAATCAAAAGTAAGCGTGTCATTTTTATATACTTTACCGTCGGAAGCTACATAATCCGCCCCTTTTTTAAGTGCTGTAAAGTATTCAACAGGTATTTTTATCTCCTCAATTTTTTCTTTCAGCAATTTTCTTAATCTTTTTTTTTCTCTGAATAAAAATCCTGTACATGCCATTCCATGGTCCAGTGGTATGGTTTCAACAGTAACATCCTGGTTCTCCAAAATAATCTCTGCTTCATTCGGATTTGTAAACTTGTACGTGATTTCATATTGCAAGTCAGTTTCAGAGCACAATAATTGCAGGTCAATGATTTCTTTTAGCTGTCGCGGACAATAGAGGTTAAGCGGTTTTATACGACCGTTCAGATGTAACGAAGATAGAAGGCCAACGAGGCCGAGATAGTGGTCGCCATGAAGATGGCTGATAAATATATGATCTATACGACTGGCTTTAACATCGAATTTCAGCATCTGCTGTTGTGTGCCTTCGCCGCAATCTATAAGATATAGACGCTCATTTACATTTAGCGCCTGTGAAGTTGGGTTTCTATTAAATATGGGGGTTGCTGAACTGCTGCCAAGTATTGTTACTTCAAATTTCATACCTGGTAAAACAACAGGTTGCTTATTTTGCTTCTTTTTTTAACTCTTTTTCTATTTCTTCCATAAAAACAAGGTCTATCGCTTCTTCTGGGGTAGGGACAATTGAAAGTACACTGTCAAGTTGTGAAATAGTTATCAGCCTTGCAACCGCGTCATTTAAGCCAGTTAAAATAAAGGTACCGGATGCATTTTTGCATAAACGATGTCCAACCAGCAAGCTGCTTAATCCTGATGAATCGGCAAATTTTACTTGTGAAAGATCGAAAATTATATTCCGTTGACCCTCTGTGTTGATCAATATAAGTTCAGATTTCAACTGTGGCGTTATCAATGAATTTAACTTTGATTCATTCAGCTTTAACAAAATATACTTCTCGTGTTTATCAACAGTGAATTTCATTTTTTATTCTATTTAAAAAGCTAAGATATAATTATTTTATTATAATTAAAATTACAGTGTTTTTAACGCATTATTTATGCTTTTTTCTACGCGGATCAAAACGCTTTCAGCATCGGGCTTTATAAAGTTTTCACCCGTGATCCGTTCATAAAGCTCAATATACCTGTCAGAGATAGATTTGACAATTTCCTCAGTCATTAAAGGAATTTGTTGTCCCTCTTTACCCTGGAAACCATTTTCTATCAGCCATTTCCGTACAAATTCTTTTGAAAGCTGCTTTTGAGGTTCGCCTTTTAACTGGCGCTCCCCGTAACCATCGCTATAAAAATACCTTGACGAATCGGGCGTATGTATCTCGTCTATCAAATAAATTTCGTCACCAACCTTTCCAAATTCATACTTTGTATCCACCAATATCAGGCCTTGTTTTGCTGCAATTTGGGTGCCGCGTTGGTACAATGCCCTTGTATATTTTTCAAGTTGCATATAATCTTGTTCAGAAACTATGCCCTTCGCCAGTATCTGTTCCCTCGAAATATCTTCATCATGCCCAACTGACGCTTTTGTAGTCGGTGTTATAATTGGTTCGGGAAGCTTATCATTCTCTTTAAGCCCATCAGGTAAACTTACACCACAAACTTGTCTTTTACCGGCACTATATTCGCGCCAGGCATGCCCGGCAAGATATCCCCTGATCACCATCTCCACCTTAAAAGGGTCACAGATCCGGCCGATGGTAACACTGGGGTCAGGCACGGTAACTACCCAGTTCGGAACTATATCTGACGTGGCCTGCAAAAACTTTGCGGCAATCTGGTTTAACACTTGCCCCTTATAAGGGATCGCCTCCGGCAGTACAACGTCAAACGCCGAAATGCGGTCCGTTACCACCATTACCAGGTATTTATTATCTATAGTATATACATCCCGCACCTTACCTTTATAAAAACTGGTTTGGCCAGGGAACTTAAAGTGGGTTTCTTTAATTGCTGTTAGTTCACGGTTCATAGTTCGTAGTTCATAGTTTGTCCATGGTCGATAGTCAATAGTCCATGGTAAATATGATTAAGCTTTTTTCAACAAATTAAAACCATGGACTATCGACCATGGTCTATGGACTTCGTTACTGAATATCCCCGTAAGCCGCCAAAATTTTCCTAACCAGTTTATGTCTTACCACATCTTCGCCGCTAAGGTAAACAATTTCTATACCATGTATGTCAGTAAGTATTCTTAATGCAGTGTGCAAGCCAGACTGTTGCTTTTTTGGTAAGTCTATCTGTGTAACGTCACCGGTAACGATAAACTTAGCGGACGGTCCCATACGGGTCAGGAACATTTTAAGCTGCATGTCGGTGGCGTTTTGCGCCTCATCTAATATTACAAAACAATTATCAAGTGTACGTCCGCGCATAAATGCCAGCGGGGCTATCTCAATAGTCCGGTTTTCCAGGTAAACCTTTAACTTTTCAGCCGGGATCATATCATCCAGGGCATCATAAAGCGGGCGTAAATACGGGTCGATCTTTTCCTTCAGGTCGCCGGGTAAAAAACCGAGGTTCTCGCCTGCCTCTACTGCCGGTCTTGTTAAAATGATCCGTTTTATCTCCTTATTTTTAAGCGCCCTCACCGCTAAAGCGACGGCCGTATAAGTTTTACCTGTCCCTGCCGGGCCAATGGCAAAAAGTATATCGCTTTTATTAATACATTCTACCATGCGGCGCTGGTTGGCAGTCCGCGCTTTTACCATAACCCCGTTTGGGCCAAAAACAATAACCTCGCCGGTAGCAAATTTATCAGCAGATGGATCCGGAGCTGGCGTAGCCGATGCTTTTGATCCGAGTATCCGTTCAAGATCAGTTATGTTAAGGTTTTCATATTTTTCAACATGCTCCAGCAAATGCGAGAATTTTTCCTGGAAAACACTTAACTCATGATCATCACCCAGTATCTTAACATCGTTACCGCGGGCCACAATTTTGAGCTTTGGATATTGCTTTTTTATGATCTCGAAATGATCATTATTGGGTCCCCATAATACCGCCGGGTTTATTTGGTCAATTGACAATTTTAGTTCGTTCAATACAAATTGATTTTTAGTTGCAGATTTTTATGAATTAAAAATTTAATATTTGCAGCAATTAGATATAATTAAGATGTTAGATTTGAGATAAGAGACTATAGTCCCAAATCACATATTTCATGTCTGAAATGCATGTACAAGATTAGTGATAAATATTTGAAAAATTAATGGCAATAATAACTTTAACTACTGACTTAGGCGATAAAGACATTTACCAGGCTGCTCTTAAAGGAAGTATCCTGAAGTTGTTGCCTTCAGTAAATATTGTTGACATTACTAACAGCGTTGCAGCCTACAATATTCAACAGGCAGCTTTTATTTTAAAGAACAGTTTTCATTACTTTCCAGAGACAACGGTGCACCTGATCGGCATAGATACCGTTTTTAAATCTGAAACACGCTACCTGGCGGTAAAATATAAAAATCATTTCTTTGTTGGGGCCGATAACGGCATATTCTCATTAATGTTTGACAATGATCCTGAGGAGATGGTGGAAATAAGCATTATACAGGACTTGAAATTCCTGCATTTTCCCCTCGCTGATATTTTTGTTAAGGCAGCATGCCACCTGGCGCAGGGAGGCAAACTAACCGATATAGGTATACCGGTAAGTGGTATTGAGAAAAAAATGAACCTGCAGCCTGCCGTCGAAAAAAACCGGATAAAAGGTATCGTAATTTATATCGATTCGTTCCAGAATGTAATTACTAATATCACTAAGGATTTTTTTAATACCGAACAAAACGGCAGGCGTTTTAAGCTTTCTTTTAAACGAAATGAGACAATAAATCATCTTAGCTGGCATTATAATGAAGTGCCGGAAGGCGAAAAACTGTGCCTTTTTGGTATTAGCGATCACCTTGAAATTGCTATTAATAAAGGCAACGCAAGTGGTTTGCTCGGCTTAAGCCTGGGCGATAGCGTTGTAATTGATTTTGAAGGTGCCTGAAACCTTCACTAACTGCAACTTTATTGAAAATACTTTGTTGTCAGTTAAAATTAATTAATTGTGATAAAAAGAATTATATTATTTGCCCTTCTTTGTTTTACCGTAGTTACTGCCTTCTCACAAGTAAACAGCGATTCATTAGCCTACCAGCTGCAGCGAAAAAAGATCAATAACATGCTTTCACAGCGTGCCATTAAGTTTGGCCAATATGATCAAAGCTTAAGCAAACATACCGGCATTTTTGGTTTGCAAACCAAAAAAGATATCCGTCGGTCAAACGATATTTTAATGGATATTGTTAAAACAGATAATGATATCTATAAAGAACTAAAGATCTTGCTGGAGTTCAGCGCTTTTCAACGCACCCAGGTTCAAAGCCATTCAAAAGAAGCCGAAGAAAGCAATCTGGGCTTTATGGTCACTATTAATAAGCTAAGGGTCCAGGTCGATCAATTGAAAGCTGATGCAGAAAAACAGCGACAGCTAAATGAAAAAAATAAACTAAGGTTTTCTATTGCGGTACTCCTGATCATTGTTTTGGTTTTGTTGCTCTTTGTTCGCAAACGCAACAAAAACGCATGATTTATCGTAAATAGACTAACAAGCCGGATAAGATTTGTTGAGTATATAAATTTCCTCTTTAAGCTATGGCGAAAGAAAAAAAATTATTTCTTTTATCTTAATCATATTGCTTAGCGACATAATAATTGCCTATTTTTTGAAAAGACCTGTTCAAATATTTTAATTTAAGGATAAAAATGGCAAGAAAGCTTAATTTTACCGATATTTACATCGAATAAAATATTTTAAGACTGGCAATCGTCTTGATTAAAATTAATGATAAACGGCAACCTAAATGGCAAGGAGACGATTGAACAAAGATGACCAACGTAAAACCAAACAACTAAAGGGTAAACTAAACCGACAAGGCCTTAGTAATATTTCCCGGTTGTTCTCATATATTAAACCTTATAAGTGGAAATTTATAGGGGCTTTGTTCCTCTTATTCCTATCAAGTTTGGTGGGCCTGGCTTTCCCGGCATTAATAGGGGCATTGATAGATACAGCCCAGGGAAAGTACCATGGCGGTATCTTGCCTGCATCTATTACAGGAATAATATCATTGACCTTTATAGTACTATTCGTACAGGCATTGATTTCATTTTTCAGAACACTTTGGTTTGTCAACGTATCGGAACGATCACTGGCCGATATAAGAAGGGATACTTATTTCAAACTGATAGCCTTATCAATGAATTTTTTCTC
>Ga0206898_10139_pt1 | contig 21741 bp, 18 predicted proteins | sample Alteio_BWOrgHeat_50_FD_153237 | JGI IMG/M metagenome (GOLD analysis project Ga0206898, IMG submission 153237) | Enriched cells from forest soil in Barre Woods Harvard Forest LTER site, Petersham, Massachusetts, United States -... | ecosystem: Environmental > Terrestrial > Soil > Temperate forest >...
AATTAAAAAAAGTGAAGTGAGCGTGGTAGAGAAAAGACCAATTGCTATAGCCAATGAACCTACAATACGTGTTGTTTTTTCCATTTCAATGAATGGCAATCTTTTTGGTTTCGCTCCTTTTTCCAGTCTGGTCCAATGTGAGGAAATAAATGCCGCTGATCAGATTGCCACGGGGCAAAGTTAAGGACTTTGTACCTTCAGGCAGTACATAGCGGGAGATTTCCCTTCCCAGCACATCCGTAATGCGGATGTCGGCTGTTCCTTGTATTTCAGTAAAGGTGACAATCGTATACTGGTCAAAAGGATTAGGAGAAACAGCCAGTTCGCCTGCAACTGTAGGGGAGGGAATGCTCAATGGGGAGCATCCTATCAACGCATGAAAAGCATCTGCTTTTCCGTATCCCCACTTGTTGTCAGGCAGGGCATTGCCGGTATAGACATCCTGGTAAGCCGAACAGGTGATGGCATTCTTTACCTGGAGATGTGTCAGGGTAGGGTCTTGTTCCAGGAGCAATGCCGCGATACCGGATATCACAGGTGAAGCCTGAGACGTTCCGCCTCCTGCAATGTGCATGCCTCCCTTGGCCAGCTGGCTGTTCCAGAAGTATTGTTTCATGGAAAGCACCAGGCAGGAGAATACATAGTCACCGGTGGCTGCAATGTCAGGCTTCTGAAGTCCGGTACGGGTAGGACCATGACCCGAGGCAGGAGCCAGTCTTCTCGGCCGGAAAATAGGATTGGTATCGCATACCACCGAATCGACCACATCGGTAAAGCAGTTTTTATTCACATAATTGGCCACGCTGATCACATGGGGAGAACATTGAAACCCCGTTTCAAGCGTTTTGTCAAAATCGGGAAACTTGTATTTGCTGATGGCGGGATAGCTGATCGCCGAAGGTACTCCGGTGAGCTGGAAGTCGAAACACCAGGCATCAAATTGTCCGCTTCCTGCAGTGATCAGGCGGAAACTGAAATAGGTGGAGTCGGGGATAACCAGGTATTCGATGGAGTAGGTGCTGCCTGTTTTTTGTTCAAACGATTTGATCAGTGCAACCCGGCTGCCATTGTTGCATACACTGTCCACCACTACCACGCCCAGCTGGGAAGGGATCTTTCTGAATTTACTGTTGCCCTGATACACATAGGTTGGACTTACCTGATCGGCCCCGATGGCAAAAGAAAGATTGGTCATGGAAGCCGAATCTCCATAAACCTGCAGGTCCATTGCCGTATTGTAGTTTGCAGTATCCGTCGCGTTGAAACGCATCCAGGTGAAAGCCGTATCTCCGCTCAGTGTATTGCTCAGGTGATAGGGGATGTTACCGCTGTTGCCTGTGGCGGCGCAAAAAACACGACCGGCTTGGGCATTGAGTAAATTCTCGATCATTGTTGATTCCAGATCCGTCGCATCATGCGAACCCATTTCGGAACCGAGACTGCAGTTGATAACACAGGGCTTGCCCATGGAAGCCGCTTTAGCAAAGATATAGTCGGCTCCATCGGCAATGGTGGTGCCAGGGTTGCCGAAATCCACCGCCACCATAATGATGTCTGCTTTGGGAGCAACTCCCCCGTACCGGTGCACGGCAAGGCCATTGCCGGCAGCAGTACCGGCCACGCGTGTGCCATGGCCCCAGTTGGCAGTATCCACATGGGTGCATTTGCCACTGTCTATCTGGAGATTTGTCCATTCTTGCCCGTAATTATAGGGCTGAGGTGTGTTGGGTGCATTCGGGAAGGTCTGATCCCAGATAAATTTAATACGTGATTTGCCGAGGCTGTCTTTAAAATCGGGATGGGTAAAATCGATCCCGGTATCAATAAATCCGCAGACGATACCGGTGCCGTCATATGCTTGTGACAGGGGAGCCAGCCCGTTATGAACCTCTACCACATGGTTCAGGTAAACCATCGTGTCGTTTAAGGGATGCAGGTGTATGCTGCCTCGTTCTATCCGTATAATTGCCGGGTTGGAAGCGAGCTCTGATAATCTGCCTGACTGAACAGAAACAGATGAAATGTTTCCGACATGGTAACGGTAGTATCCCCCGATGCTTTCAATCGCTCTTTTAACTTCTGATGGATTGCCTTGTATCAGCACATTCAGCGCTTTGCTGCTGTGTACCCTGGAAGTGCTTAAGAGTGCGAGGTCCATCGTCATTTTCGACTGCTGGGCAAACAGCGCCGGAGCACAAAAAAGAAGGAGTATAGCGAGTAGTTGATTCAGGCGCATAGGCTGGTTGGAATGGTACTTAAAGATAGCTAAAAAAAATGAATTCTTCCTATATTTGCTTCTGCATGGCAACCCACCCTTTTACCTTTCCTTTTCTTGCCGCCAGCATCAACTATGAAGACCGTCCTGCCATTTGTGCCGGAACAGATAGCTATTCCTATAAGTCCCTTCGAATATTCGTAGGAGAAGTGATGCAACTGATTTTACGTGATGCCTCCAATGAGGAGACACTTGCGGTGGCCGATCAAAACGATGTGTTTACGTATGCTGCCCTGTTGGCGATAAACCTGCTTGGCAAAACAGCCGTCCCGCTCAACCTGCATGCGCCGGAAGTCCGGAACAGAGCAGTCCTTCAGGCAGCAGGAGTCAGAACCATACTCTCTTCAAATCCCCTCGTGTTGAGTGGGTTTGATGTGATTGATTCACGTGTTTCCGGGGAAAGCAGGAAGTCCCTTCCCGAGCCTGTTGATAGCTCCCAGGCTCCTGCGTATATCTTGTTTACTTCCGGTAGTACCGGAACACCCAAAGGAGTACCGGTGAGCAACGGCAACCTGAACGCCTTTTTTAATTATTTCCTGACTCAGCCTGCATTTCATTTTGGACCGGAAGACCGTTTTCTTCAGACCTATGATATCACTTTTGATGTTTCTGTGTTTTGTGCATTTACCCCGTTGTTTTCAGGTGGTTGTTTGTGCCTGTTGCCCCGCAAAGGATTTACCTATTTAGAAATCCCTCAGGTGCTGGCCTCTGCCGGAATTACGGTGCTGAGTATGGTGCCTTCCACGCTTCATTACCTTCAACCACACTTTTCGTCTTTGCGCTTTGAAAAGCTTCGGCTGAGTTTTTTCTCAGGCGACAGGCTGTTGCATTCGCTCACTGCCGGGTGGAGCCAATGTGTTCCGCATGCTCGGATTTTTAATTGTTACGGCCCAACAGAAACGACGATCGTGTGTACTTCTTATGAATGGAAGGAAAAAGAAGCGGCAGCCGACTCCTTCCAGGATGTCGTCCCCATTGGAAAACCATTCCCGGGAATGGTTGGCTTGATTGAAACGGATAGTGAAACAGACGGGGGAGAGTTGTGTCTGAGCGGAGAGCAGGTCATCAAATCCTACCTGCATGGAGTACGCAAAGAGCAGTTTTTTGAATCGTATAAAACAGGATCGCTCCAGGTCTTTTACCGCACAGGAGACCGGGTAAAGAAAAACAAGAATGGCGATTGGCTGTTTCTGGGAAGGACCGATCAACAGCTAAAAATAAACGGATACCGGATTGAACCGGGAGAAGTGGAAGAAGCGTTGAGACAAGTGACGGGAAACAGGATGTGTGCGGTGGCAGGCATGGAGGGGCCGGCAGGACTACAGGTTATGTATGCTTTTACCGAAGGGGATGCAGAGGAGCACCTCTTGCTCTCTGCGCTGAGAGCCCTGTTACCAGCCCCTTTTATACCGAAACGCATTATCGCTGTTGAAAAGATGCCACTAAACAGTAATGGCAAAATTGACAGACAGGAATTACGTAAGTTTGTCTGAACCGCCAACGGTTAATTTCACCTGATACACCATGAGCCATACCCTGGAAGAATTGAACAAGGTGTTCTGCACTGTTTTTATGAAGCAGGACCTCGTCCTTACACCTGCGACAGACGCTTCTCAAGTAGAGGGGTGGGACTCGCTCACCCACATGGTGCTGATCAGTGAAACGGAAAAACACTTCGGCATCCATTTTACTTTTGATGAAACGATGTCTTTCCATCAGGTGGGCGACATCTTAAAAGTCATCGATAAACACCTTCGGGGTTAAGCATGCAATTTGTTTCGCTCTCTTTTTTAGTTTTTCTCCCGGTGGTATGGCTGGTCGTGCGCCTTGCCGGTCCTGCCCATAAGCGAGCCTTGTTGTTATTGTCCAGCCTGTTATTTGTAGGCTGGATCAGCCTGGGTGCACTGGCGGTACTGCTGTTCTTTTCTTTACTTACGTTTTACGGGGGACTTGCCTTGTCAAGCGCTTCTTCGTTTCGCAAACAACTCTTCATAGGGTTGGTGTTGCTTCAGGCCGCAAGCCTGTTGCTGCTGAAATATGTGGAGTCCGGTAATGCGGGGCTACATCTGCTCTTTCACGAAGCCGGGTATCGTGCCGATCTGATCTTGTTTGCCGCCGGCTTTTCTTTTTATGCATTGCAGCACATCGCATACCTCTCCGCTGTCTATCACAGGAGGACTGTGGCTGAGCAGTCTCCTTTTAATTTCCTGCTTTTTTCTGCCTTCTTTCCCAAATTCCAGTCCGGCCCCCTCGAAGAGGCCCCCCAACTGATTGCTCAGTTTCAGACAGGTAATGCTCGTCCCGATCAGTTGCAGGCCGGGGTTCACCGCATCATACTGGGCATATTTAAGAAAATGGTTCTGGCCGACAGGCTGGCACCCATTGTCGGACGCGTTTTTTCTTCCGGGCAGGTATCCGGAAGCGGAGCCACCGCTGCCGGTGTTTGCCTGTTTACAGTGCAACTCTATTTTGATTTCTCCGCCTATAGCGACATCGCCATCGGTACGGGCAAGCTCTTTGGGATTGAGCTGACGGAGAATTTTAATTTCCCTTTCCGAGCAACGTCCGTGTCAGACTTCTGGCGCCGCTGGCATATTTCTCTGATCAATTGGTTCGGGAAACAGGTTTTTAATCCGGTAGCATACCGCCTGCGCCGGTTTGGAGTCATGGCTATACTGGGTGGTGTATGGGCTACCTTCCTGCTTTCGGGCTTGTGGCATGGAATAGGCATGACCTTTTTAATCTGGAGCCTGCTGCATGCACTGTACCTGAGCTTCGAAACACTTACCAAGTACAAACGACTCGGCTGGTCCCAACGTTTTCCTGTATGGCTGTATACTTTCTGGAGCACGACGATAACCTTCTTGCTCGTTTGCTTCAGTAATTTATTTTTCAGGTCGGCTGATCTGAGTGAAGCTTTACAATTGCTCAGGCAACTGATGACAACTCCTTTTGGCGGAAAGGGACTGATAGCAGGTTTTCTCTCAGTCCTCGCTGGCGGTGGTTACCAGGAAGCCTTGTTTAATCTGGGCGTTACCGGAATACTCGTATTGCTTTTTCTGATCCTGGAGAAAAGTCTGCTGCAGCGCATTCTATCCGGAAAAGGAGTGTGGTTACAGTCATTCGCATTGCTGCTGCTTGTATTTGTCTTCGGAATATTCGCTCACTCGGATTATTTTATCTATCTCCAATTCTGATGTATAAAAAAATCATTCTTGTTTTGATAGGTTTAGTGCTCTTGCTTGCGGGGCTGGAAAAGTGCTATGACTATTTTCTGAAAAAGAATGTGAATCTGAAAAGCTCCTATGTGGCGACTCACCGGATTGGAGCGGATGTGGTGTTTTTGGGTCCCTGCGAACCGCTCTGGATGATGGATCCTTCCCGTTTTCAAAAGTATACCGGGCTGACTGCCTACAACCTCGCTACTGTGCATGCCAGCTTCGCCGAAAACGAAGTGATGCTGCGTCTTTACCTGGAGGGTAATCCTCCTCCCAAATACTTGTTTTTATATGTGACCACCGAATCGGTGGATGGCAGCTTCAATGTGTTCAATACCTATGCGTTTGCACAGCTGCTCGACCGTCCCTGGTTACGTGAATTCGTGCAGCGCGAAGACCCTACATATAGCCGCTGGTTAAGGCTCCCTTTTATGCGCTATGCCTACTATGGAAACTACGTCCATTTTAACCTGGTGCAAGGCATCAAACACCGGTGGGAAAACCGTGCCGTACCGTATTTCAAGGATGGATATGTTCCCCCGCATGGGATTATCTGGGATGGACGTTTAGAGCTTTTTGAGAAAACATTTCCGAACGGAAGGGTCTTTTTGTGGAACCCTAAGGAGATAAGTGCGCTCAAAAGTCTGATCGACTATGCGAAAGGACAAGGTATACGCATCATTTTATATGAATCGCCCATGTTAAATGAAATCAAACCCTTTGTGCTTAATCGCGAGGAAATCAAACAGAAGATCACTAAATTCGCCGGGGAAAACGGAGCGCCTTATTGGGTATTCGATACGCTGGCAATCTCTTCTTCCAGAGCCTGTTTTTTCTCTATCCTCAATACGAATGAGCGGGGATCAGACAGTTTTAATCACACATTTGCCAACTTCTTTCTGGACTTCCGGAAGCGGGAGCAGCCATGAAACAACTATTTAGGTTATGAAAAAAAAGGGCTTACTGATCCTCTTGGTTTTTATCATCCGCTTTGCCGGAGCGCAAAACCTGAATGCCTATACCGACCAGGTTACAAAATACTTCTACATTTTTGATGACGGAAAAATGGTAGAAGCCGAGTACCTGCCAGTTACTCAGGCGGCTGTTGGAGGTAACTGCGTGGCATACGTGGATAACTCCTCTAACTTTAAAATATATTACGACGGGAATATCACAACGGAAGCCGACAACGCTCCCGATAAATTTTATGTAACGGATAACCTGGTGGTATACGACTTCAACAAGCGCCTGAGTGTGTTTGACAGGGGTCGGAGTACCACGCTTTGTTACCAGCATGGTATTTTTTCGGTGGGAGACAGCATGGTGGCTTTTTACGACACCATTTCCTTTTCACTTAAAGTATACAAAGACGGGGAAATAAAGGACATGGAAGGGCTGTATGACAAAGCTCCCCCCAAGAGCCTGAAGACAGGAGACAATATCACGGCTTATGTCAATTACAACAATTTATTTAAGGTATACTACAACAACCGCACATACGACCTGGAATCTTCCCCTCCGTCCAAATACCTGGCAGGAAGCAATACGGTGGCTTATGTAGACAGGGCTTCCCAGACATTCAAAGTGTTTTACCACGGCAACCTGCTCCAGCTGGAAGCGTTTCCTCCCTCGAGTTTCAAGGTAGGGGACGACCTGGTTGCTTATGTGGACAATACGGGGAACTTCAAAGTGTTTTATATGGGAGAATTGAACACGGTTTTGACCTACGAGCCTCAGTATTACGACGCGGTGGATCACGTGGTCATATACGGAGACGTGCAGAACTTCAATGTTTTTTATGCAGGTAAAGCAACCAAGCTGGAAAGTTACAAGCCAGATATTTATCAGCTGGATTTTAATTCCATCGCCTACATAGACCGGTTCAACAAAATCAGGTTATTCAGCGACGGAGAGGTGAAAGATGTGAGTAACTCCATCGTCAATACGTTTCAGCTTACCCGCAACGTGCTTATGTATTCTACAGATTTGGAGAGCATGCACTTTTACTGCAACGGAAAGAATTACTAATCCCCCGTTTATTTGGTAACGATGAGTACCGGAATTTTAACCGCGTGCCTCACAGCGTCCAAGGTGGTGCCGAATATCACGTCTTTTAAGCCCTGGTGTCCGTGCGCCGCCATGACCAGCAGGTCGGCTTCAAAGGCATTCACGATTTTCGGAATGCAGGTCTTAGGACTGCCGAAGCCAAGTTCTGTTGTCGTGATATAACCTTGCTCCTGCATCGCATCCGCATATTCCTTCAGTTTTTTCCTGTCATTCGCCGTTTCCTTATCCGAAATCTCGTGTTCAAATAAAATGGCCCCGGCGGTCTCCACCACATGTATTAGCAGGTAGTGCGCTTCCTTGCCTCCCTGGGATACCGCATTACTGATGGCTTCTGAGTCCATGTTCCCGAAATCGACGGTGATGGCAATCTTCCGATAATGTTTGGCTCCGCTGATAACCAGTTCCTCATGTGCTTCATGCAGTTCGGTATGCCGGCTCTTGCCGAATTTTTTCAGGAGAGGAGAAAAGGTGAGGTAGAGCAGGAAGCAAGCGATGGCAGCCGTTACAGGCAGCAACGTAAACTGGAGTAACAGGCGATGAGAAGATTTTGCGATCCAGCCGGCCTCAAACTCGTATACCAGGTCGGCATTTAAAAGCAGGATCAGGGCTGCACTGGCCCAGGCAAGTGTTTTTACCCAAGGAGGAATGACAAATACCCCCATCTTTTTCTTGTCACTTACAAGGTGTATCAACGGGATGATGGCAAAGCCTAGTTGCAGACAAAGAATAACCTGACTGAAGATCAGCAAGCTGCCGGTCTCCGATTCTCCCGAAATCCAGATAACCAGAAACGCCGGAATGATGGCGAGCAGGCGGGTGATGATGCGTCTCAGCCAGGGCTGTATGCGCAGGTTCAGATAGCCTTCCATCACAATCTGTCCGGATAAGGTGCCGGTAAGTGTGGAGCTTTGACCTGCCGCAATCAGGGCAATGGCAAAAATGATCGGTGCAATGGAATGGCCCAGGATGGGAGCAAGCAACTTGTGCGCATCTTGTATTTCGGCTACACCGAATAATCCGTGACTGTAGAAAGCGGCAGCTGCCAGCACGAGGATGGCGATGTTTACCAGCAACGCAAGATTCAAAGCGATGAAGGTGTCCAGGAAATTGAAGCGAATGGCCGAGCGTATGCCTTCCTGGGAACGTTTTATTTCCCGTGTCTGTACAAGGGAGGAGTGCAGGTAAAGGTTATGTGGCATTACCGTGGCTCCGATGATACCGATACTGATATAGAGCGCTTCTTTGCCTTGAATGGATGGTATGAGTCCTTTCAGCAAATCATTCATCTGAGGCTTGGCGAGAAAAACCTGGATCAGAAAAGCGATGCCGATGATGGCAATAAGGGCCAGGATAAATGCCTCCATCTTACGCATGCCCTGTTTCATCAGAAAGAGCAGCAGAAAGGTGTCAAGCACAGTGAGCACGACTCCGTATAATAACGGAATGCCAAACAAGAGCTGCAAACCGATGGCCATTCCCAATACCTCTGCAAGGTCGCAGGCCGCAATGGCGATCTCAGCGAGCAGCCAAAGCGCAATATTTACCTGCTTGGGATAGTTGGCACGCGAAGCTTGGGCAAGATCCAGTCCCTGCACCAGACCAAGCCTGGCACTCAAGCTTTGAAGCAATAAGGCGATGAGGTTGGATAGGATCAACACCCAGATGAGGGAATAGCCAAACTTACTTCCTCCCGCAATATCTGTCGCCCAGTTACCGGGATCCATATAGCCTACACTGATCAGGTAAGCAGGACCGAGAAAGGAAAACAATTTTTTCCAGAATCCTTTTTTGCCAACAACAGATACCGAGGCATGTACCTCCCGTAAAGAAGCTTCTTCTTCAAGCATGGGGCGGGGCTTCTGAGATGAGGATATTCCGGGCTACTTCATTGCTGACATGCAGGCTTTTTCCTTTGCCCAGTTTCAGTTGCAGGGAGCGGTCATAAGCGGTTACACCCGTCACCTGTATCTGGCATCCCAGATGAAAGCCTTGTTCGTCGAGGTGCTGGAGAAACAGGTCGCGGTGATCCACCACACCCGTCATCACATATTTCTTGCCTTTTTCACCTGCTTCCAGCAGCAACGAACGAGAGCTTGCAAAGCGGCCCTGGGCATCGGGGATAGGATCGCCATGAGGATCATGTGTTGGATTTCCAAGGAAGGCTGCCAGGCGCTCCACCAGCTCGGGTGACTGGATATGTTCCAGCTCCTCGGCTATCTCGTGTACTTCATTCCATTTGAACTGCAGCTTCTCCACCAGAAAGAGTTCCCATAAACGGTGTTTGCGGATGATGGACAGGGCCAGTTTTCTTCCGCCGGGACTTAACGATACGCCTTTGTATTTTGTGTAGTGAACCAGCTTTTTGGCGAACAATTTTTTCAGCATGTCCGTTACCGTGGCGGCCTTGGTCTGCATCTTTTCTGCCAGGCTGTTGGTGCTTACCGGACCGGCCGATTGCTCCATCAGTTTGTAAATCGCCTTGAGGTAATTTTCTTCCGTAAAAGAGGGCATGGGAAACTTATTTAAGCAAATCTAAAAATAAATTCGGTATTGCTGAAATTAAATTTAGACTAATCTAAAACCAGGAAAAGATAAATTCCTGAAAATGACAAAGCCGCCTTCCCGGAGGAGGCGGCTTTGAGGTTAAAGACCTTTAGATTAGTTGTTCAGCATGACAGGCATTACCAGCATGAGGATGTCTTCTGCCGCTTCAGGCTGTTCCACCGGGAGCAGGATGCCGGCACGGTTAGGGGCGCTCATTTCAATGTTTACTTCATCGCTGTCGAGGTTGGCTACCATGTCCATCAGGAAACGGGAGTTGAAACCAATCTCCATGTCTTCACCGGCATAGGAGCAGGTAAGGCGTTCGTTGGCTTCGTTGGAATAGTCCAGGTCTTCTGCAGAGATGTTCAGCTCGCTTCCGGCCATCTTCAGGCGAACCTGGTGGGTGGTCTTGTTGGCGAATATGGACACCCGTTTGATAGAACCCAGGAAAGCGCTGCTGTCGATTGTCAGCTTGTTTGGGTTTACTTTCGGAATAACAGCATCGTAGTTTGGGTATTTGCCATCAATCAGTCGGCAGATGAGGCGGGAGTTACCGAATACAAACTGGGCATTGGTAGCGTTGTATTCTACTTTAACCGTTCCTCCTGCAGCACCCAGGTTGTTCTTCAACAGGTTCAAGGGTTTCTTGGGGAGGATGAAAGAAGCGGCTACAGCCGTCTTGATGTCCGAACGGCGGTATCTCACCAGGCGGTGCGCATCAGTCGCAACAAACGTGGCTCCTTCCGGAGAGAACTGTACAAATACACCTGACATCACCGGACGAAGCTCATCGTTGCCGGTAGCAAAAATGGTTTTGTTGATTGCGGCAAGCAGGGCTTCGGAAACAATTTCCACAGCCGCGCCTCCGTCAACAGTAGGTGATTTGGGGTATTCATCTCCGCTGAAACCGGTGACTTTGTATTTACCGTAGTCGGAAGAAATTTCAATGCTGTATTTTTTCAGGTCAACCGAAAATGTCAAAGGCTGCTCCGGAAAAGCTTTCAGCGTATCAATCAACAACTTGGCCGGAATGGCAATGATACCGGAGTCTTTGGACTCCACGTTCATTGTAGTGGTCAGCGTTGTTTCCAGGTCGGAAGCAGAGAGGGTCAGGTCCTTTCCGTTCACTTCGAACAGGAAATTATCGAGAATAGGAAGTGTATTGGAACTGTTGAGTACACCGTTGAGTGACAAGAGATTTTTAAGCAGGGAAGAACTGGAAACAATAAATTTCATGTCGTCTTTGGTTAGATTTTAACTAATTCATCATCCGGCTTCTGCCAGCATGCAAGCGCCCACAAATTTAATTTTATACTGACAACCCGTACCAGACTGAATACCGGAGTTTTAAGTTACTTTTTAACAGGGCTGTGCTTTCTTCCAAAGTATTCAATATCAGGGGTTAACTTCCCGAAAGAATAATACTGGGTAACGACAAATTCGGTGTTGTTAATAAGTGTGTACATACGGTCCAAATCGAATTTTTCAGGCTTTCCCTGAGCATCCAATTCTTCCCGGTGTGGCTCCATCCCGAAAAATTTAAGGCTGGTGCTTGGGCCTTTTCTGCTGGTAATCTGCATGGTGAAAAGGGGGATGGAGTTGAGTATAGAGTCCTTGCGGAAAGGCTTCATGTCGTTCAGAAAGGTTTCAAAACCAACGTTTTGAAAGTAACTGAGGTATTGTTTCACGGCCAATGTGTCAATCTGGGGGTAGTTGGAATTATTCTTCAGGCTGTGTACTTCAAAAGTATTCGGAGCGGGCTGAAGTACCTCAAAAGAAGTGCCGGTTGCTGTAATAAAATCCACCTTGACAGATTGAATATCCGGGGGGAAATAGGAGAAAGCAGTACGATCTCTCCAGTCGTTCGCGTTGGTGCCAAAAACAGGGGTGAGGTAACGGGTCTGCCCTTCAATACACATCACAAACGGGCGGGAGGAGTTTTGCTTGGTTTCCGGATTGGCAAGGAGCATGTAAGTGCCTTCGTCATCCGGGGTGGCACCGCCTACGTAATACATACGCACGAGCTTATCGCCTTTATACAACTCAATCTTGATGGATCCCGAAGCCAGCTGTTTGATTACCGTTTCCTGCATTTGCACCCCTACCATGCTTTTGATAGCCAGGTTTTTGATCACAAACATCAGGTTGGAAACTCCATCGTTACGCGCTTTCCAGGTCTTGTTGACCATCCAGCCTCCAGCAGTATTGCGGTCGAGCGTTACCTGGTGCCCGGCTTTGTCGGCCAGGAATATTTTGGTGATGGCTGCCGTATCGGCATAAGCAAAATCCCGGAGCTCCTTTGGTACCGTAGTAGTGGTGTTGCGGTTCATCAGAAAAAAAGTGACTGCGCCGAGCAGGAGAACAATAAGAAGAGCTACCTGGTTTTTTTTCATAATCAAAAATGCGTTTAATAATTTCCGGGGACGGAGGGGCGGGGAAAGACCTGTCTAAATTACGAACTATATTTCTTTTTCCGGAGGTAATACCGGCTAATACCAAAAATAAGGATCAGCAATACAGGCAGGCAGGTGTTGACCAGCTTCCATTTGAGTTCTTCTACACGTACTTTCTTCTTATCCAGCAAACGCAATTTCACTTCCCGGGTACGAACCGAAATAAGACCGGCATCGTCGCAGAGGTAGTTGACACAGTTGAGAACCAGATTTTTATTGCCGAACATCTGGTTTACGTATTTGTCGTAACCCAGGGGAACGACTTCACCCCGGTCTATCTCATTTCTGATCACATCCCCGTCGGAGATAACAATCATCTTGGTCTTTCGTCCTTCTTCCCGGAACCCGATGTTCTTGCTTTGGCGAATGGCGGTAGAAACCCGGTCTTTGTAATTCGATTCGAAGGCGCCTTCCAGCAGCACCGCCACCGGCTGATTGGCGTTGTGGAACAACTTCTCATTGGGCCGCATATTCACCATCTCCAGCGCTACACGGCTGGGAGCATTGCTGATACGGGTATAACGGGAAGAGTGCAAAAGCACCGTTTTTCGAATGCCTTTTGCAGCAATGGTATCGAGACTGCTCACAAACTGAAACTGACTTAAATCGAGGTTCTTCACAATGGGATGCTTGTCCATTGGCCCAGGCCCGATAAGGGGGAAGAAAAACCATTGCTCGAGCTGAATCCTCGGTTGTGTACCGCTGATGGCTTTGTTCACCGGAATGCGGGAACATTGCAGGTCCATCAATAAGTTGGGATTGAGCCTGACACCATATTTAAACAACATATCGTCCAGATTCAGCTTGCCTGGAACCGACATGGTTACTCCATAGCGGCGCAGGCTGTCCATCGGTGTAAACGTTCCATCCAGCAGCCAGAGCACCTTGCCACCGTACATGATGTACTGGTCGATCAGAAACTTGTCTTTTTCGTTGAAGCTGCTGTCGGGCTTGGCAATGATGATGGCTTTGTATTTGGGAATAAAAGAGGTGTCGTGGCTGAGCGTGTCCATCAGCGCACGTATGCTGCCGTTGATGGTTGTACGGTCAATGCGGTAGTATTCGGAAAGGGAATGACTGATGTCCCAGGTATGCAGGGAATCCAGTTCGCCCTGACCTTCTATAAAGGCAATTTTGGGTTTGATGTCTGTCCTCAGTTTACGGATGACATTGGAGAGCTCATACTCCAGGTTCTCCACCGAAGCATTCAGTTGTTCTTCCGATCCTGTTCCTTTTTGCGTCTTGAGCAGCTGAACGGGCAACTCTTTGCCTTTGTAGGAAACGAGTGCTCCGGGGAACACATACTGCTGCTTTACACCGGTCTCCTCATTTGTTTCCAGGTTCGTGGGTTCTATGCCTTTTTCGTAAAGCTGTTTGAAAAGAGCGGTCTGCTGTTTCTTATCCGGATTGGCCGTAGGGTTGATGAATTCGTACTCCACATTGCGGGAATAAGCCCTGAACTCATCCAGCATTTCCCTGGTCTCGTTCTTGAGCCGCACAAATCCCGAAGGGAAATCCCCTTCCAGGTAAATCTTAAAATATACGGCATCGTCCAGGTTCTTGAGCAGGTCTTTGGTAACCGGACTGAGCGTGTACCGTTTTTCTTCGGTCAGGTCGAAGCGTTTGAAGAGGTAGGAGGAAATGAAGTTAGCCAACGCGATAATGGCGAAAACCAATACCAGGTTGATCAGGTCCCTTCTCTTTTTATTTATTTTCTGTGACTTCATTACCATTTCCGGCTCTCGATGACTGTTCGTGTTCCAAACAGAAATACAGCGATTAAACTGATAAAATAACCCACATCCCGGGTGTCGATCACCCCGCGGCTCATGGAAACGTAATGCGTATTGATACTAAAAGAAAGCAGGAAGGTATCGGCTTTATGGAAAATCTCCAGAGAGCTCAGGTTGTCGAACCCGATGTAACAGAAGGCGCAGAAAGCGACCGCCATAACAAAAGAGATAATTTGATTGTCGGTGAGGGAAGAGGCGAAGATGCCGATGGAGACAAAGGCTCCTCCCAGAAACAGCAGCCCGATATAAGAGCCCCACATGCCACCGGTATCCACATTCCCCGGAGGATTGCCGAGGGTATGAACCGTATAATAGTAAACGAGGGTAGGCAAGAGGGAGAACAAAACAAGGATCAGTCCGGCGAGGAACTTGGCAAAAACAATCTGCATATCTTTCAAGGGACGGGTCAGCAGCAACTCAATGGTGCCGCTTTTTCGTTCTTCCGCAAAAGAGCGCATGGTGATGGCCGGTATGAGAAAGAGAAAGACCCAGGGGGCTATTTCAAAAAGGGGACTGATATTCGCGTACCCGTTGTGCAGCACGTTCGAGTCCACTGTAAACACCCACATGAACAGGCCCAATACTGTCAGGAAGACAATAATGACTACATATCCTATCAGTGAACTTAAAAAACTCTTGATTTCTTTTTGAAGCAGTGCGTACATAGGCTGGGCACAAATTTAACATTTTTGACCGCTTATCCTCCTCGCACCCAGATTCCGATGTTAAAAAAGATTAAAAGAAGGCTCTCCCGATTCCTTAAAGTAAGCCTGTTTCTTATTTTGATTATTACAGGAAAATAAGGAATTTAGGCCGCTTTAACTAGATATCCCTTATGAAAATTCTAAAATTCGGAGGAACTTCTGTAGGATCTCCCGAAAGAATGAAGAAACTCGTGTCATTGATCAATGGCCCGGAGTCTAAAATTGTCGTGCTGTCTGCCATGAGCGGAACGACCAACAGCCTGGTAGAAATTGCTGCTTGCCTCACCCAGGGAGACAAGGCCGGAGCCAAGCAGAAGACCAGCGCACTCGAAGAGAAATACAAGGCCGTAGTAGCTGCCTTGTTCACCGGAGAAGCTTTTCTGAAGCGGGGCTATGAACTGATCCGCAACCATTTCGAATACCTCCATGCCTTTCAGCTGGATGCCTTCAGCGCACGGGAAGAAAAAGCCATCCTGGCTCAGGGTGAATTGCTCTCTACTGCATTGGTGCATTACCACCTGGAAGAGATAGGCGTAAAGTCGGTACTCCTCCCGGCCCTGCAGTTTATGCGTATTGACGAAAACGAAGAGCCTGACCTGAAATACATAGAAGAGCACCTGACAGCAGAATTAAAGAAGCATCCCGTTGTACCTATCTATATCACCCAGGGGTATATCTGCCGGAATGCATTCGGAGAGACGGATAATCTCCAGCGGGGTGGCAGCGACTATACTGCCACCCTCATCGGTGCTGCCATCCGTGCCGAAGAGATACAGATATGGACCGATATCGACGGCATGCACAACAATGATCCCCGTGTGGTAGACAAGACACATCCGGTGACAGAGCTGTCGTTCGACGAGGCGGCCGAGCTGGCTTACTTTGGAGCCAAGATCCTGCATCCTACCTGTGTGCTGCCTGCTCAGCTGCGCAATATCCCTGTGCGACTGCTCAATACCATGCAGCCCGAAGCCAAGGGCACACTCATCTCTTCAAAACACAGCGGAGCGGAGTTCACCGCGGTGGCGGCGAAAGATGACATCACGGCCATCAAGATCAAGTCCGGACGAATGCTCCTGGCCTATGGTTTCCTGCGTTCCGTATTCGAAGTGTTTGAACGGTATAAGACACCTATTGATATGATCACCACTTCGGAGGTGGCTGTCTCCCTCACCATAGACAATACCCGTAACCTGGAGCAGATCCTGAAAGATCTCCGGCCCATCGCCTCTGTGGAGGTGGAGTCGGGCCTGACCATTGTTTGTGTGGTGGGTGATTTTACCGCCGAAAAAGAAGGTGCCGCCTTCCGCATCCTGCAATGCCTGAAAGAGATTCCGGTACGTATGATTTCCTATGGAGGAAGTGCCAACAACGTGAGTATCCTGGTGAAAACAGAGCACAAGAAAAAAGCCCTCCAGTCTCTGAACACCGGTTTGTTTAAAAACTGATCCCTGCTAAACACATACTATGTTTCCTAAAAGCGTTATAGACCGTTTTCGTCAGCTGCCCACACCGGTGTATTATTACGACCTGGACCTCCTCCGCAAAGGCCTTGCCCTTGTGCGTGAAGAATCCAGGCGTTACGATTATCACGTGCATTATGCACTGAAGGCCAATGCCAACCTTCCTGTGCTGGAAGTCGTGAAGCAGCATGGACTCGGTGCCGATTGTGTAAGCGGCAATGAGGTGCAACGTGCATTGGATGCCGGCTTTGATGCAGAGCAGATAGTATTTGCGGGGGTAGGCAAGAGCGATGAAGAAATCAACCTCGCGTTGAAAGCACAGATATCCTGTTTCAATTGCGAGTCGCTGCAGGAGATGGAAGTCATCAACGGCCTCGCGAAACAGGCTGGTGTGAAAGCGCGCATCGCCTTACGTATCAACCCCAATGTAAATGCGAATACACATAAGTACATCACTACCGGACTGGAAGAAAATAAATTCGGCATCAACCTCTGGGAGCTGGAAGCGGTGGTGGCCCGTCTGAAAGACCTGCCACACCTGCAGCTCACCGGCCTGCATTTCCATATCGGCTCTCAGATAACCGATCTGGGTCCTTTCAAATCCTTATGTACCCGTATCAATGAAATACAAGGCTGGTTTGTATCCCGGCAGATTCCCCTGCAACACATCAACGTAGGTGGCGGACTGGGAGTAGATTACCAGGATCCGGACAAGCATCCTTATCCCGATTTCAAAGCGTATTTCGCTCTCTTCCATGAATTCCTGGAGGTGCGTCCTGGTCAGCAGGTACACTTTGAGCTGGGGAGAGCAGTGGTGGCACAGTGCGGCACACTGATCTCCCGGGTCCTCTATATTAAGAAAGGGATGAATACCAATTTTGCGATACTCGATGCAGGATTGACCGAGCTTATCCGCCCGGCTTTGTACCAGTCGTATCATTTCATTGAAAATCTTTCCAAAGGTCCGGTAGGAAACACTCCTGCAGTTACCTACGATGTGGTAGGTCCTATCTGCGAATCATCCGATTGCTTCCGCAAAGCAGTGGACCTCCCCGAAACCGAGCGGGGGGACCTGATGGCTATCCGCTCCGCAGGAGCTTATGGGGAAGTGATGGCTTCTGGGTATAACCTGAGGGATAGGGTAAAGGCGGTTTACTCGGAATAGCCTGGAAAGAATTTATACTGTATTTTTGCCATTATTCCTAAATAGGGCTATGAATTTTCTACGCAATAAAAAGTGGGACCTGTTATTTCTCTTCCTGCTTCTCTTCATTTCCTGGTTTTACGGGTATCACAAGATACTGCTGATGCGTCCTTACTCCATACACCAATGGAGGCAGGCCGATTGTTTGTCTTATGCCATCAACTACTACCGGGAAGGCATGCATTTTTTCAGTCCTTCAGTACATTGGTGCGGAGGGCAGGGCGATGGAATGACTGTCAGTGAATTCCCAATCATCTACTATACCGTTGCACTGCTTTGGAAAGTATTCGGTTACCACGAGTTTATCTTTCGCCTCCTCGATATCACCATCGTTTATGCGGGCCTGTTTTGCCTCTACCGCATTTGCATGGATGTGCTGAAAGACAAAGTCTGGGCCATGCTGGTGCCGCTCTACCTCTTTTCTTCTCCTATCCTGGCGTTTTACGGCTTTAACTTCCTGGCCGATGTGCCGGGCATGTCACTTGCTTTTATTGGCTGGTACTTCTTCTGGCGTTTCTATCAGACAGGACGCCCCCGTTTTTTAATGGGATGTATGTTCTTCTTCCTGCTGGGAGGCCTGATCAAGATTACCGCCTTGCTTTCCTTTGTTCCCCTGGTGCTTATTTTTCTGCTGGAGATTTTTCAGCTATACCGTTTTAAAAAAGAAGGAGCGTTGTTCCGCCGCACGGCTGCCCATGTGGCTCCTTTCGTGTTGCTCTTTACGGCCACTGTTGCCTGGTATGGTTTTGCCATACATTACAACAGTCAGCATAACTCCGGACTGTTCAGTACCAACATTCTACCCATCTGGAAACTGAATGCCGCCCATCGTCAGGTGATTTATTTCCGGCTTTACAACGAATTGCTTCCTCAGTTTTTCAATAAGGCAGGTTTTATGTTTCTGGTTATTTTGCTCCTGGGCATTCTCGTTTCCTGGAAAAAGGTTCATCCCTTTTTGCGTTTGCTTACTGCGGTGGTGTTACTTGGGGTCGTGGCTTACCTGGTGCTCTGGTTCCAGGTCTTTAATGTACACGACTATTATTTATGCAACCTCCTGGTGATCGTACCCGTTATCCTGCTCACTTTCCTTTTCTTTTTGAAAGAGCACTATCCGGATATTTTTCGGTCTGTGAAGCTGAAAAGCCTGGCGGCAGTGGTGGTGATCATCAGTTTATACAGCTGCGCCATGCAGATGCGGGTGAAGTATGATATCCACGACCGGTTTGATATGACCCGGCATACCGTTATGCTGGATTCGAAAGAAAAAGAGATTTGGGACTGGTACCATTGGGACTATTCCAATCACTTCCGTGCGTTGGAAACAATTACTCCTTATCTCCGCTCATTGGGTATTCAACGCACGGATAAGGTGATCAGCATGCCCGATAAGAGCATCAATATCTCCCTGGTGCTGATGGATCAGAAAGGCAATTCCGACTTCGGGTATCAGGATCAGCCGGGTGATGCGCGTATGTTTGAGCTGATGGGGCGGGGAGCCAAATACCTGATCGTAAACGATCCGAATACCCTCACCCAGGCTTATTTACAGCCTTTCCTCCAGTATAAAATGGGGCAGTATAAGAATGTCAGTATCTACGACCTGAGGAAGATACCTGTTCCACCTGTCAAAGAATAAAAAGCGCTCCATGTTTCCATTTCTGTTTCCCTGCCTGCCGTCACGCAAGCATGCGCAACGGCAGGCAGGTGTTTCTGTTTCTCTTCCTTTTACTTCAGCTTAGACTGAAACACCTTCTTGAATTTCTCCACCTTCGGTGCAATCACAAACTGGCAATAAGGCTCGCTGCCGTTTTCTTTGAAATAGTCCTGGTGGTAATTCTCGGCTTTGTAAAAGACAGTGAATGGGGCAATCTCGGTAACGATAGGACCGGAGAAAGCACCTGACTCTGTCAGCCGTTTCTTGTATCCTTCGGCGAGGCGCTGCTGTTCGGGGTTGTGGTAAAGAATGATGGAGCGGTATTGGGTGCCTACATCATTTCCTTGCCTGTTTAATGTGGTGGGGTCATGAGCTCCCCAGAAAGCTTCCAGGAGCTGGTCGAAGGTGATGACGGACTTGTCGTAATAGATTTGTGTCACTTCAGCATGTCCTGTTGTGCCGTTGCATACTTCGTGGTAGGAAGGGTTTTTGACATGTCCTCCCGCAAAGCCCGATTCTACCTTCACCACACCTTTTAATAACTGAAACTGTGCTTCCATACACCAGAAGCAGCCTCCTCCGAAGGTGGCAGTGTCTATACCGGTTTGAGAAACGGTTTTGTTTTTGTCTGCTTGATCGTTGGTGTTCATAGTTCCGGTTTTAGAAGGTTGTGCACAAGAGGCGATTGCCATGCCCAGGAAGAAGAGTGAAGTAATATGACGGAGTTGTTTCATAGTAGTACGTTTTGCTGGTATCTACGCAACACAGACCAGGTTAGATTTACCGAAGTAAGGAAAGGATGTTAAGAGTTGTTAACTTAAGCAATCTGCTTTATCCTTCCTGAACAAAGGTGGCTTTCAGTCCTTTTACCTTGCGAAACAAAGTTACAACCCTTTCGGCTTCGTTTTTACGAATAGCCACGGTAGCCTGGCAATTTTCACCGTAATCGGTGTTTGTAAAAGGCAGTTTATGGTCCTTGCCAATGCGCATCACCTCATTCATCGCCTCGTACGGAAATTGCAGGAGGTATAGCTCGTCCACCGTCTGCTCCACAATCGTGCTGTTTTCTATGGCTGTGAGTGCTGCCTGGCGGTAGGCTTGTATCAGTCCGCTTACCCCCAGCAGTGTTCCTCCAAAGTAACGTACCACTGCCACCAACACATTCGTCAGGTCTTTCGATTGGATCTGACCCAGGATAGGTCGCCCTGCTGTTCCTGAAGGTTCTCCGTCATCGTTTGCCCGAAAAAACTGTTTGTCCGGACCGATGCGGAAGGCATAACAGCAATGGTTGGCTCCGGGATGGGCTTTCTTCAGGGCCTGGACGTGTGCTTTCACTTCAGCTTCTGTCAGTACCGGAAAGGCGAAGCCCAGAAACTTGCTTCCCCGGTCACGGAACTCTCCCTGGCCGGGGGCGGATAGTGTCTGGTAGGTATCTTCAAACAGGTTCATGAAAAAGCGATGAGGGCGATGGAGAGGATGGAGAGCCCGATGCCGGCGAGGTTCCAGGGACTCAGCTTTTCTTTCAGCAAAAAATATCCTCCCATCGCACTGAGCAACACAATGCCCATGTTATTCACCGGGTAGATGACAGCACTTTCAAAAATATGGGTATTCAGGGCTTTGATCATGAAATAGATGGAAAAATAGTTAGGTATGCCCAGGAGGATGCCTCCCAGCACATTCCTCCAGGCGATGCTTTCACGAAATACCAGCAGGCGTATTGTTACCCACGTCACGCCGATTGTTCCAGCCACGGCGAAGAAGGCAGCAACGAAAAGGCTGGTTTCTTCTTTATGTACAAGTCGCTCCTGCGCGTAGTTGACCACCGCATCGGCCACTCCGCTACCCAGAAACACGATTACCGGTAAGAGAAACAGGAACAATCCCCTGTTGCCTTTGGACTTGCCTGAAGCAGTAGCGGCAGAAGGGGTGAGGGAGGTGAGCCATACGGCAACCAGGGCCATCCCTATACCAATTCCTTTTACTGCATTGAAACGGTTGTGGTAAAAGAGTATGGCTATGATTACCGGAATAATCACCGACATCTTGTTAGCCACCGTAGCCGCCGACACACTGATTTCCTGGGCAGTTTTGGCAATGAGCAGGAAAAAACCCGTTGCGCATAGCGGTAGACAGGCATCACCGGATCCCCGAAAGCCACCACCTGAAAGACGGCAGCACCCCCACCTTAATAATGACTGAAGAGCCTCGGGCTTCAACAGATAATCTGACCTACCTCGTTCTCCCGTTTGAAACGCGGGAACTTTTCATGAAAAGCTTTTTTACCGAGTTATACCACCGCCGGATAATTTCGGTATTGGTAGAAGGCGGTGCCGAGCTGCTCGATAGCTTTCTTATATCGGGTT
>Ga0206898_10141_pt1 | contig 21404 bp, 20 predicted proteins | sample Alteio_BWOrgHeat_50_FD_153237 | JGI IMG/M metagenome (GOLD analysis project Ga0206898, IMG submission 153237) | Enriched cells from forest soil in Barre Woods Harvard Forest LTER site, Petersham, Massachusetts, United States -... | ecosystem: Environmental > Terrestrial > Soil > Temperate forest >...
AGTCATCACCAAAAAGTTTTTTATTAAAGTGTGTATCTTGAATAGTAGATTCCATTAAAAATGAGCTGACGCCAAGCCCAAAATTGCAAAATACAATTTATAAAAGGATGATATAGATAAGAATCTTAGTGAATAAATGACGACCGCATGCTTCTTAAGATCAACCATTCGCGGAAGTTTTTTATCACTTTCGTAAGATTTAAGATAAATTTCATAACAGGCAATTGTTTTTATTTATAAAGATAACCCAATCACATAATCTTAGCGTGTTTATTTTATTATCATATTGTTAACAACTCATCTTACAACCAGCCATTTGTTTTATTGTTTATTTAGTTTTTTACTTTTGTTAAATGAAAGCCTACTTCATCAACCTGTTCAATTACGACCAATTTGCTAATCAACTTATACTGAAAGCCATTACCGATGCCGGTGAACCTGAAAAAGCGGTACAATTAATGGCACACCTGCTTGCCGCACAGCAGGTGTGGTATAACAGGTGCAATTATTTGGCGGCCTTTAGCGGAGCGTTATGGCCAGAATCAAAAGCTGACTCGTTCCATCAACTGATAAATGATAATCATGACCTGTGGATAAGCTTTTTAAACAAAACAGATGACGTTGACTTTGAAAAGGAAATAAACTACAAAAACCTAAAAGGCGAGCCTTTTACTGATACAATGGCAAACATACTGGCCCATGTAATTAACCATGGTACGCATCACCGGGCACAAATTGGCCAGCAATTGAAATTTGCCGGACTTGAAAATTTACCGACTACTGACTACATTGTTTATCTTCGTCAATTAAAAAATTAGCGGTATCCGCTTTATTTGTAATATTTGCCGATCATTAAAAACATTTATGAAAATGAGGAAAACAGCTTTTGCGTTATCGATAATACTTGCGGTATTTGGATGTACACAAAAAAAAGCAGACACCAAAGCTACACTGGATGATATAATTAAGGTGCATGATAAGGTAATGAGTGCTGACGAGCACCTGATGAATAATAAAATGAAGCTGGACACTTTATCAAAACAAGATAATATTGCTGGAAAAGATACCATTAAGATGCTTATCGCAAAGCTTACAGTAGCTGACAGCTCAATGGAAACATGGATGCATAATTTTGATCCGGACCATAAAGGCAAATCAGAAGATGAAACCATTGCCTATATGGATGCTCAAAAAAAAGAAAATAATAGAGATCGATTCATTGATCGGAAATGCTATTGCCGAATCAAACAAATACCTGGCTAAAATTAAAGGAAAATGAAGAAACTGATAATCGGAATAGCTGTCATTTTGTTCTGGAGTGCCTGTAAATTTAACAATGGTAATAAAGTGTTGCCGATTTACGGCAGCCGCGAGGCGGTCACTAAGGTTGTAAACGGTCAGAAGGTGACTGATACTGTTTATCAAACCATTCCGGCTTTTAGCTACATTAATCAGTACGGCGACAGTATTACCAATAAAAACCTTGACGGTAATATTTATGTTGCAGATTTCTTTTTTACCACTTGCCCTTCTATATGCCCGGTTATGCACCGCAATATGCTGACCGTTTTTAAGGCTTTTAAAGATACCACAGGCGTTAAAATAATTTCGTACACAATAGACCCCGGCCACGATAGCGTCCCTGTGTTAAAAAAATACGCCGACAAGTTAGGTATCAGCGGCAATAGCTGGTGGCTTTTACAAGGACACAAGAACGAAACTTACCAAATAGCCAAAAGCTACCTGGTTTCAGTACAGGAAAAAAACGGCCAGGGTGAATACATTCACGACGGCTATTTTATCTTAATAGATAAGCAAAAACGTATCAGGGGCACTTATGACGGCACTAAGCCGGAAGATGTGAATAACCTGATAGCGGATATCAAAGTATTAAGGGCAGAACCAGTGGCACCGGCAGCTAAATGAAATTAAAGATTATTTTTGGCATCAGCCTACTGCTTGCCGTTTTAATAGTATCGTGCCAGAACGAAGAACAACTTGAATTTACCCATTACTATTCAAGCGGGAAACTTACGTACCAAACCAAATGTCAGAATTGTCATGGGGCAAACGGCGAGGGCTTGCAGGGTTTAATACCCCCGCTTACCGATTCGGCATATCTTAAATTAAACAAAGCCACATTAGCCTGCTCTATTAAGCACGGCTTAAAGGGGAAGCTTACTATTTTAAACCATTCATTTGAAGGCGAAATGCCTGCCAGTGACCTGGCGCCGGTAGAAATTGCCAGTGTACTTACATACATCACAAATTCATTTTCCAATAAATTGGGGACTATCACTAGTCAGCAAGTGGAGACGGATTTAGCTAAGTGGAAGTAACAATATGGCTACTCATTACATTAATCAAGATTTGAGAAAATGGCCGTCATTTATTTTTTGATGTTAATTTAATTACCAGCCTGCGAGATTCGGCTAAAGCCTCTCGATTAAGCCATTTTACCGTTGGCTGAAGCGGTAATGAAAATTAAAATGGCCATTCGTTGCCGTTCCATTTATGGAGCGGAAGGACAAATAAGGCAGTAAGGGCTTTAGCCTAAATTTCGAAGATTATTAGCCATTAATATCAATCAACCACAACCTAGGCCTTCCTCGTCATCGCCTCAATACTATCCCACATATTATCCGGCACCATTTCCAGCGCATTGAATTGGCCGGCACCCTGCAGCCATTCGCCGCCGTCGATTGTTATTACTTCGCCATTGATATAACCCGAAAAACCGGATACAAGGAAAGCTGCAAGGTTAGCGAGTTCCTGTAACTCGCCCATGCGTTTAAGAGGGATCCTATTTTTAAAGCTGAATTTTTCCATCATATCGCCGGGCATTAAACGGTCCCAGGCGCCTTTAGTAGGGAATGGTCCAGGCGCTATAGCATTAGTTCTAATGCCGTGTCTCCCCCACTCGGCAGCCAACGATCTGGTTAGCGCCAATACGCCTCCCTTTGCGCAGGCTGACGGCACAACGTATGCCGATCCCGTAAAAGCGTACGTAGTTATGATATTAAGAATAGTACCGGAAATCTTTTCATTGATCCAATATTTACCCAAGGCGAGGGAACAATTAACCGATCCTTTTAAAACAATATCGATAATTGAAGAAAAGGCATTGGCCGACAGCCGTTGTGTCGGGGAGATAAAATTACCAGCTGCGTTGTTTACCAACGCATCCACCCTGCCAAAAGCTTCAATGGCCTGTTGAAGCACTTTTTCTACCTCATCATACTTTCTAACATCACAAGCAACTGCCAGCACCTTCCCTCCTGTTTCGTGTTCCATTTCGGTGGCTGTTTTTTGCAAAACCTCAAGCTTACGGCTGGTTATAACCAGGTTAGCACCTAATTTAAGGAAGTAGGTGCCCATTGCCTTACCAAGTCCCGTACCTCCGCCGGTTACTATGATTGTTTTTCCTTTTAAAGCATCGTCTTTTAGCATGCCTTGTGTAAGCTCGGGATTGGCGCTTGCCACATTGTCGTCAGCAGGATTGGTCATGATTATTAATTAGCGGTGGTGGATTTGGATTTTAAATTCTGGATCATCATTTGCAACCCTTGCCGCGTCGAGGGCGCCCACCATTGCTCCAGCATTTTGTCTAAGGTAGCAGATTGATCACCACTTAGTTTAGCGATGAGATCCTTACGTAGATTTAATTTGCTTTGGCTCCAGGTAAATGCATTCATCTGCATATAGGCCCTGATCTTTTTCTCTGCACGGCTTAACAATTGCTCAGGCGGACAAACTTCATCAACCAGCCCTGCTTCCAACGCTTCGTTTACGGTGTGTAGCTTGCCTTCCATCAAATATTGATAGGCTTTCCGCTGACCGAGCCAGAACGCGTACAAATTGAAAATGCTATCTGGAACTATAATACCTACCGGGATCTCGTTTAAGCCAATTACAAATTTCCCTTCCGCCATCACCCGATAATCGCAGCATATCGCCATTACGCAACCACCCGCCGGACTGTGCCCGCTTATGGCTGCCACTAAAGGTTTCTTGAAAGCCGCCAACTGGCGCTGTAAGTCCAAAAAATCAACCCAAAAGGCTTTGCTTTGTTCTTCGTTATAATCGTAAGCTTCTATCAGGTCTATCCCCGATGAAAAAAAGCCTTCTTTGCCAGTGATGATCAAACCGCCAACTGCATCGTCATTTTCTAAATCTTTAATAAACGCGGCAAGTTCCTGAACCATTTGGTGGTTAATGGGATTCGAACGTCCTCTATCGAGAGATATGATCGCCAATCTATCCTGTACGTTTACCTGGAATGTGTTCATCATTTCAATGATTTATCATAAGCGGATCTAGCTTACCTGGTTTGTATACAAATTATCTATTGCTGCTTTGTACTTCTCAGCTATGACTTTTCTTTTCATTTTGCCGGTTGGCGTTAGCTCTCCGCTGTCAATTGACCATTCATCAGGGAGCAACGCTATCTTCTTCACCTGTTCAACATGGTTAAATTCCGGGTTAAAGCCATCCACTATCGACTGATACAGTGAAATAACCTTTTCATTTTTTATGACCTGCTCATTAGATGTAAAAGGGATGTTGTGTTTTTTGCACCAGGGTTTCAGGTTAGTATAAGAAGGCACGATCAACGCTGCCACAAATTTCTTTTTCAGGCCCCACTATCATCATCTGTTCGATCATGTAGTTTTCCTTCATTTTATTTTCAATTGGCAGCGGGGCTACGTACTTGCCTCCTGACGTCTTAAATATTTCTTTTTTACGATCGGTGATCCGGAGGAAGTTATCTTTATCAAGCTCGCCAATATCGCCTGTATGGAACCAGCCATCTTCGATCACTTCTGCGGTCAGCTCAGGATTTTTATAATACCCTACCATAACATTTGCGCCTTTGCAAAGGATTTCTCCATCGCTGGCAATTTTTACCTGCACATCTCCCATTAAAGGCCCAACGGTTCCAAACCTCCTTTTACTTTCAACATACTGATTCACCGAAATTACGGGCGAGGTTTCTGTGAGGCCATAACCTTCCAAAATTACAATGCCTGCGGCCGTAAAAAGCCGTTCAAGCCTTATGGGGCAGGCAGAGCTTCCAAGCACAATGGCTTGCACATTTCCTCCCACAGCTGCCCGCCATTTGCTGAACACCAGCTTATCAGCCACGGCCAGTTTCATTTTATAGCTCAGACTTTTATTTTCAATTTCAAATTGGTCAGCTATTTTTATAGACCATAAAAAGATCTTCCTTTTAATACCTGATAATTTCTGACCTTCGATCGTTATCCGCTCAAATATTTTTTCGAGTAAACGAGGTACGGATGTGAAAATATATGGCTTTACTTCTTTTAAGTTAGGACCGATGGTATCCATGCTCTCGGCATAATACACTGAAAATCCGAAGAACATATAGACATAACCACACATTTTTTCAAAAATATGGTTCATCGGCAAAAAGCTCAACGCGCGTTTTTCGGCTATCGGGATTTGCTTCAGTATTTCGCCGGCATCCATTACATTGGTCATAATGCTTTTATGCGTAAGCATAACGCCCTTGGGGCGGCCCGTTGTTCCAGAAGTATAAATAATGGTGGCAATATCATCCTCTTTGACCGTATCGCTGATCGTGTTTATCGTCCGCAGATCAGTCGGCTGCAATGGTTTAAGCAGGTCTGTCCATTTAATACCGCCTTCTATCTCGTCAAAAGTATATACCTCTTTTAACGACGGAACATTTGAACGCACCTCACTAACCTTGTCGAATAACTCTTTATTGCTAACAAAGATGTATTTAACCCCGGCTTCAATTAATATTTGTTCTATCTCTTTGGTATTTGTATTCGGATACAAGGGCACCAAAACAGCGCCTATTAACTGTACCGCAAGATCGGTTATCAGCCACTCGGGTCTCCCGGCACTGATTAACCCTATTTTATCCCGGCCTTCGACTGTACCATCCCCTGCAGAAACGCCGAGTTTCAACAACGCAAGGGCCAATTCGTAAACCATTTCATGGACTTTGGCGGTACTGTAAAGTTTCCACTCCCCGTCAACCTTTGCGTTTAACAGATCAGCTATCGGCTCCTTGTCCTGGATCGACATACAATCAAACAATCTTGTGCCTTTTTCCATGTAAAACAGTATGTTAGGTCAAATAATTTCTGTTACATCATGTCACATTAATTCAAAAATTCCTGCAGCCCCCTGGCCCGTACCAACGCACATGGTTACCATGCCATATTTCTTTTCCCGTCTTTTCAGTTCATTAAACAACTGAACAGAAAGTTTAGCTCCCGTACAACCGAGCGGATGCCCAAGCGCTATGGCCCCGCCATTAACGTTCACAATTTCAGGATCCAGCTCCAAACCCTTAATAATTGCCAATGCTTGTGAGGCAAAAGCTTCATTCAATTCTATGAGATCGAGGTCCTGCTGTTTCATCCCAGCTTGTTTCAGTGCCTTCGGAATAGCTACTAATGGCCCTATACCCATTATCCTCGGCGGCACACCTGCAACCGCATAGTTTACAAACCTTGCAATAGGTGTAAGGTTATTGGCCTTCAAGAACCGTTCGCTTACCACCATCACAAATGCCGCGCCGTCACTTGTTTGCGATGAATTGCCTGCCGTTACAACGCCTTTTGCATTAAAAACGGGTTTTAGCTTCGCCAACGCTTCAATTGAGGTATCGGCGCGCGGACCTTCATCCGTATCCACTTTAAACTCTTTTTTCTTTTTCTTACCGCTTTCGTCAACATAAGTCTCGGTGATATTGACCGGTACTATCTCGTCTTTAAACTTTCCTTCTTTAATTGCGTTGATAGCTTTTTGGTGAGAGTTGTATGAAAACTGATCCTGCTCCTCACGACCGACTTTATATTCTTTCGCCACGGCCTCTGCCGTTAAACCCATGCCCCAATAGTAGTCAGGGTGATCCAGCGCGACATCAGCGTTTGGAACAATACGCCAGCCACCCATCGGCAGCAGGCTCATACTTTCCACGCCACCCGCTATGATACAATCGGAAATACCGCTATGTACCTTTGAAGCGGCAATGGCTATAGTTTCCAAGCCTGACGCACAATAACGGTTAACCGTCATGCCCGGCACTTTATCGGTATCCAATGCCATCAACGAAATCAGGCGACCAACATTAAGGCCCTGCTCAGCCTCCGGAGTGGCATTCCCAACTATCACGTCATCTATCTGTTCCTTATCTACATTTGGAACTGATGCGATCAGGTGTTTAATAACATCCGCGGCAAGGCTATCAGGCCGGGTAAACCTGAACCCGCCCCTTGTAGCTTTTCCAACTGCGCTGCGGCTCGCGGCCACTATGTATGCATTCATAATATTTAATATTTATTAGATGAGCCCCCTCTAAATCTCCCCCGGTAGGGGAGACTTTAACTTCATTTGTTTTTAAAGGCCCTCCCTACCGGGGAGGGTTGGGTGGGGCTAATTCCTTAAAACTTTCCCGCCGTTTAAAATTGATTGAATCCGTTCAAGTGTTTTTTTCTCAGCACACAATGAAACGAAAGCTTCCCGTTCAAGTCCCAACAGGTATTCTTCATTTACTATTGTTGGTTGTGATAGGTCACCTCCTGCAAGCACGTACGCCAGTTTTTGCGAAATTTTCACATCATGTTCGCTGATGTAATTACCGCTGTACATGCTATTAGCACCGGCGTAACCTAAACCAAGCGCCAGCTTACCGAGAACCCTTATATCGCTGCGAGGAACGGGCTGTACGTAACCTTCATCAGCCATTTGCAGGCAATGTTGTTTTGCTTCGGCTAATAACCTGTTTCGCGATACTACTACTACGTCCCTGCCCTTTTTAAGATAACCAAATTCAAAAGCCTCATAAGCTGAGGTAGAAACCTTTGCCTGGCCAATGGTTAAAAAGCGGTCTCTGAAATTATTTGTTTCCACGTCGCCGTCCTGCAATTCGTCAGAAAGGCGCAGCGCGAATTCCTTTGTACCGCCGCCGCCTGGTATTAACCCAACGCCAAATTCAACCAGGCCCATGTATAATTCGGCATGGGCAACAACCTTATCAGCATGCAGGCACATTTCACAACTGCCGCCCAAGGCCATCTGGTGCGGGGCAACTACAACAGGAATAGACGAATATCGGATCCGCATCATGGTGTTCTGAAATGCCTTTACAACCATATTCAACTCATCAAATTCCTGCTCCACGGCCATCATAAATATCATCCCAACATTGGCTCCAGCGCTAAAATTCGCGCCTTCATTGGATATCACCAGGCCTTTGTAACTGGCCTCTGCAAGTGTGATTGCTTTATTTATTCCCTCTATAACGTCGCCGCCTATAGTATTCATTTTGGTATGAAATTCAAGGTTCAGAATGCCGTCGCCAATATCAGTGATGGTTGTACCACTGTTTTTCCATACGGTTTTTGATGAGCGGATATTATCCAAAAGGATAAAATTCTCAGTACCAGGAATTATCTTATAGCTTTTTGAAGGGATATCATAATAAAGACGATTACCTCCTTCAACTTTATAGAAACTGGTAGCGCCGGAGGCAAGCATATCATACACCCATTGTGCCGGCTTATTTCCCGCAGCTTCCATTTCTTTCGCTGTATTTTCCACTCCCAGCGCGTCCCACTTTTCAAATGGTCCCATCTCCCAGCCAAAGCCTGCACTCATAGCCGCGTCTATTTTATAAAGCTCATCCGCAATCTCGGGAATCCTGTTGCTTGAATAAGCAAACAGCTGGTAAAATGCAGCACGATAGAAATCTCCGGCTTTATCTTTTGCGGCCACAAGGATCTTAAGCCGGTCCTTCAAATTATCCACCGCTTTTGTTGTTTCCAAAGAAGGGAACTTTACTTTTTGTGATGGCTTATATTCAAGGGTTTTCAGATCGAGGGCATAAAACTGATTTATGCCGTCAACTTTTTCTTTTTTATAGAATCCCTGCCCGGTCTTGCTGCCCAGCCAGTTATTTTTTGCCATTCCTTCAACAAACGCAGGGATTTTGAACAGTTCCCTCGCTTCGTCATCAGGCGCGTTTTCATAAAGACCATTGGCAACATGGATCATCGTATCCAATCCTACCACATCATTGGTGCGGAATGTGGCTGATTTTGGATGACCGATAACCGGGCCGGTGAGTTTGTCTATTTCTTCAACCGTCATCCCTGTTTTATCTACATAATGCAGGATACTCATGATACTGAAAACGCCAATACGATTGCCGATAAATGCGGCGGTATCTTTGGCAAGTACCGTCGTTTTTCCGAGATACTTTTCACCGTACTCCATCAGGAAACTCACAACCTCTGGCAATGTATCGTTGGTTGGAATGATTTCGAGCAGTTTTAAGTATCGAGGCGGATTAAAGAAGTGGCTGCCACAAAAATGCTTTTTAAAATCCTCGCTACGGCCTTCTGCCATCAGGTGAATCGGAATTCCTGATGTATTTGAAGTGATCAGCGTCCCCGGTTTGCGGTATTTCTCTACATTTTCAAAAACCTTTTGTTTGATATCCAAACGTTCAACTACCACTTCAATCACCCAATCACATTCAGCAATTTTTGCCAGATCGTCTTCAAAATTACCCGTTGTAATGCGCTTTGCAAATGATTTCAGGTAAACCGGCGAAGGGTTTGACTTTAATGCAAAGTCAAGCGCATCATTGACAATTTTATTCCTCGCCTTTTTATCATTGGCAGGCGCATCTTTTGGCACGATGTCCAATAGCAAAACCTGCACGCCGATATTTGCAAAATGGCAGGCGATACGGCTGCCCATCACACCCGAACCCAGTACTGCCACTTTTTTTATAACTCGTTTAGCGTTCATATAACACTTCTGTTTGTAGTTTATAATTGTCTATTTATTTGATAGTTGAGTCACCAGATCAATATATTTCTCCATTACATCGTTAGTTGGAACACCCTTTAACTTTAGCCATGCATCATATTTTGCCTGCGCAACAAAATCAAACATAGCAGGCTTATTCTCTGCATTTATATCGCCTTCCGTCGCTTGTTTATATAAGCTGTACAAGCCCAGTAACGTTTCATTATTTGGACGTGAAGTTAGCTCTTTACTTTTTATTACAGCCTGCTCAAAGGCGTCTTTTATATCGGTCATTCTTAATTGGTTAGTTTTGTTAGAACCAAGAGTCAAGAATCAAGATCCAAGCAAAAAGAGGCGCAAGATGATTGCTTCCCTGGTTCTTTACTATTGGTTCCTGGCTCTGATTCACATTATTTATCACCCACTGCTTCCTCCACATAATCATCGCTCCTCGGCGCGTGCATGAACCTGTCACTCAGTTCGGTAGGCAATATGACCAGTTTACGTTTTTCCATATCTATCCATGCGCCATCGGCAGTAACAATAGCAGCCTTAACGCCATCTCCCCGGTACAATTCATGCCTTATAGACCATCGCGATCCATCTGGCCTTGCTTTACTAACCTCACAAGTTACTTTTATATAATCGTTGAGCGTAATCTCACGTAAATAAATTAGCTCTTCCCTGAACAGTACCGGGCCAATTTTATAGCTATACAGTATCGGCAAGTTCAAGCCCAAACTATTGAGCATTGATAACCTCGCCTGCGCAGCTATATCAGCGTAAGCAGAGTGACGCATATGCTGATTTGCATCTATCTGCGCCCAAAGTACCTTTCCTTCATGGAAAACGTTCATAACGCCTACGTTTAGTGTTGTTGTTTGAATTTTTTTACCGCTTCTGTCAGTCTCGGTAAAACCTCCATAGCATCCCCAATCACTCCATAATTGGCGGCTTTAAAAAATGGCGCTTCGGGATCCTTATTGATCACCACAATAGTTTTTGATCCGTTAACTCCTGCCAGGTGCTGTATCGCACCCGAAATACCAACCGCAACATATAAGTTAGGACGAATAGTTCCGCCGGTTTGTCCCACGTGCTCGTGGTGCGGGCGCCAATGCGAGTCAGCAACCGGTCGCGAGCAAGCAGTGGCGGCGCCAAGCTCTTTAGCCAGGTCTTCGATAAGTCCCCAATTTTCTGGACCTTTCATACCCCGTCCGCCTGAAACCACCAGTTCGGCGTCGGATAGCGGCACCTCTCCCGTTACTTTGTTTGTTTGCTTAACCTTTACATCAAAGTCTTTGTCACCAAAGCTCACATCGAGTTTTTCGACCATAGCTTTACCTTCTTCCTTTACTAACGGAAAAGAGTTCGGCATCAACATAATTACTTTTACGTCGCTCAAAATATTTACATAAGCGAATGCCTTTCCCGAAAAAACGGCTTTTTTAATTACAAAACCTTTTGCTGTATCAGGATATGAAAGCGCACCTGCTACAAGTCCTGCTTTTAACCGGACTGCAACGCGTGGAGCAACAGCACGTCCGTTCAGATCATGCAGCATAACAATCACTTTGCTGTCTTCCTTTTGAATAGCAGCAAGTACCGCACTTGTATAAGCACGGGCGTGCAGTTCGTCCAACCTGGCATCTGCAACGTGCAGCACTCTTTGCGCCCCATACTGTCCCAGGCTCTCCATTTCGGCTTCAGCCACTGTACCCAAAACTACCGCAGTTACCGTGGTAGCTGTCGTTTCAGCTATCTGGGCGGCATACTGCACAGCTTCAAAACTTTTCTTTTTTATTATTCCACCGGTATGTTCAACTAATACAATTACAGACATTTTTTTCTTTTTGATGGTTCCGGTAATTCCGGATGATAAAAATCAGGTTAAATAACTTTAGCTTCTGTATGCAGTAATGCAACCAGTTCGTCCATATTATCAGCGTCAACCAACTTAACGCCGGCTTTTGCAGGCGGCAATTGGTAGGATAATATAGCGGTTAAAGGTGATACACCTGTTGCTGCAACAACTTTTAGCGGACGAGTACGTGCGGCCATTATACCGCGCATGTTGGGAATCCTTGCTTCGGCAACACCTTTCTGACACGAAATGACAAGCGGCAGGTCACAGGTATCAACTTCTTCACCGCCTTCTATTTCACGGGTTACCGTAGCATTTTTTTCGGCTATTTGTATATTCGTTGCGAAGCCGATATAATCCATATCAAGCAACTCGGCAAGCATTGGGCCTACTGTTCCGTTGTTGTAGTCGATAGATTCTTTACCACAAAGGATCAGATCGTAACCGGCGTTGGCAGCATAGTTGGCAATATGATTGGCTGTTTCGTAAGGATCATTACTATCGGCATCAATACGAACCGCTTCATCGCCACCTAAGGCAAGCCCTTTCCTGATGATAGGTTCCACATCGGCTTTGCCAACAGTGATCAGGTGAACGTCCTTTGCCAACCCACTTTCTTTTAGTTCAAGCGCACGTATCAATGCATACCATTCATCATAAGGGTTGATCACAAATGTGACACCAGTGGTATTTATAGCAGTGTCGTTGTCCTTTAATATAATTTTAGTACTTGTGTCGGGCACCTGGCTGATGCAGACTAATATTTTCATACGATAGTTTTGTTTTTTTATCCACGCAATCCCAAGAATCATTGTTTGTTATTAAAACATGCTTAACTCGAGGTCATCGTGTGAATGGGCAGCCCCTGACGGGGCAAATAACTTTTATTTTGTTTTCTACAAATGGGTTACCCCTACGGGGTATTTAATAGGTTAAAAGAAATGTATTAAAAACAATATTTATTTTCTGCAATCAGCTTAGCAGCAATATTCCTGCGAGCCTGAGTAGTATTCATATCTTCAGTTTTTGTGAAGCGTTTAAGGCCCATCATCATCATCCTTTTTTCATCACCTTCGGCAAATGAGTTCAATGCTTCCTTACCAGCTTTTGCGATAAGTTCCGCTGCATCGTTGATATAAACACGCATCATATCCAGTTGCTCTTTACAGGCTTCTTCACCTTTTATTCCCACCAATTTCTCAACTCGCAACTGCAGCGATTCGCTCACGTAAAGCTCGATAAGCATGTCGGCCACATTCATCAACACTTCCTGCTCTTTTCCTAGTTGGGTCATTAGCTTTTGAACCGCTGCACCTGCTACCATTAAGATGGCTTTCTTAAAATTAACAATGTATTTTTTTTCCTTTGTAAATAAGCCGTCTTCTTCGCCGCCGCCAAAATCAGGGATACTTACCAGTTCACCGGCAACTTTTTGCGCAGGGCCCATCAGATCAAGCTCGCCTTTCATAGCGCGTTTTAGCATCATATCAACCGTAAGCATCCGGTTAATTTCGTTTGTGCCCTCAAAGATCCTGTTAATACGTGAATCGCGATAAGCCCTGTCCATCGGCGCCTCGGCGCTGAATCCCATACCGCCATAGATCTGAACGCCTTCATCAACCACATAGTCGAGGGCCTCCGAAGAATGTACTTTAATTATGGCCGCTTCAATAGCAAATTGCTCCGCGCCTTTTAGCTTGGCTTTTGTTTCATCAAGACCCGATTCCATCAGCATTTCCATCGCATTTTCCATATCCTGACTGGCGCGATAAACAGCAGATTCCGAGGCATAGGTAACAATAGCCTGCTGCGCAAGCTTATACCTGATCGCACCATATTTTGATATTGGACGACCAAACTGCTCACGCTCGTTTGCGTACCCCAGTGCCTGACTGATGACTTCCTTACAAGCCCCAACTGTGCCGCCGCCAAGTTTCATACGGCCAATATTCAAGATATTTACAGCGATCTTAAATCCGTTCTGACGCTCGGAAAGTAAATTCTCAACAGGCACCTTACAGTCATTAAAAAATACCTGGCGGGTTGAGCTTCCTTTTATTCCCATTTTATGCTCTTCAGTATTCAGGCTAAGTCCTTCAAAATCTTTTTCAACAATAAAAGCACTCAAATTAGCATCGTCATCTATTTTAGCGAAAACGGTAAATACATCAGCAAAACCGGCATTGGTGATCCACATTTTTTGGCCGGTGATGAGGTAGTGTTTACCGTCAGCCGAAAGCTTCGCACGTGATTTACCTGAGTTGGCATCAGAGCCTGCACCCGGTTCAGTAAGACAATAAGCGCCTTTCCACTCGCCTGTAGCAAGTTTAGGAATGTATTTTTGCTTTTGCTCTTCTGTGCCGTAATATAAAATAGGCAGCGTACCGATACCTGTGTGCGCCGAAAAGGCAACAGAAAATGAATGCCCAGCCCCCAATTTTTCGGTCACCAACATGGATGTTTTAAAATCTTTGCCAAAACCGCCGTATTCTTCGGGCAGAGATATGCCTAATAAACCGAGCGCGCCGGCCTCATCCATTAAATGCGGCATTAAGCCAGCTTCCTGGTCGTCAATACGGTTTAAATTAGGCGTAACTTGCTGGGCAAGAAAATTAGTACAGGTTTCGGCGATCATCAATTGTTCTTCATTCCATTCTTCCGGAATGAAAACATTATCGGCGGTTGTTTCCTTTATAAGGAATTCACCGCCTTTAAGGGCTTTTGCAGATTCAGTCGTATTCATAGGTCAATATTTAAGGATTTGACTTTATATTTTTGAAAATGGTAATTACTTAATAATGCAATATTCGCAGACGCAACGTTATAATAAGGATGACAGTTTGCATACCAACCCTTACTTCCGAACAGCACTAAATTCCGACCCGCAAAATATTGCGTCTTTAAGATTTTCTAATTAGATAGTTTTATAATCAGGGGTAAAATTAGAATCGTTATCACAGCAAAGAAAGGTCTGCAATGCGGAGATATTAGTCAAAAAGTCGGAATTGGTGGGTTGGTTGATTGGGTGAGTAGTTGATTGAGTTGATTAAGTTAGTAGTTTGTTAATCAATAAAGGCATTATACCGATCGGCAGTATTGCCAGTCCCATTCAACTACTCACCCAATCAACTCAATCAACTAACTCATTAATTCGCCGATACCGCCCTGTAATCCGAAGGGGTGAGGCCCGAATGTTTTTTAAAATATTTACCAAATGAGGACTGATCAGGGAAATGGATACTCTCCGCAACACGGGCTATACTCATGTCATGGTTTCTTAACAATACTTTGGCTTCCAATATTACAGCATCATCAATCCACTCGCCGGCAGTCCTGCCGGTTACCTCCTTTATGGTTTCTGTTAAGTGTTTGGCAGATACAAAAAGCGCCTCTGCATAATATTGTACGCTGCGATGTTCTTTATAATGATGAAAAACAAGGTCCTGGAAAAGCATATTAAGCTCCTGCTTGCGCGTTTGCTTGCCTTTATTAATTAAATGCTGTTTCTCATAAATAAATTGGATTTCGTAAAGAAGCGTCATCAAAATCCCTCTGGATATTTCAACATGGTACGGATGCATTTCCCGCTCAAGTTTTTGCTGTAACAATAAATAAATATCAAGTATTATTTTAGCATCCTGAACGTCGGTATAAACTACTGGAATTGAGGCACTTTTAAAGTAACTAAACGATTCAACGAAGTGACTATTAACGCTATTTTCTGTTAAAAAGGCTTTGCTAAAAACAATAAACCTGCATAAAAAATCTTCGCTGCTATCGTATATTCTCAACACATGGAATGGCGTTGCCAAAAGCATTGCGCCAGGGCGGGATTCATAAACCTGCAAGTTGACCTCGACCCTGGCAGATCCGCGGGTACAAATACCTACAATGTAACCGTCCGAGCGGTACGGATATTGGCTCATGCTCAATAATTGTTTTTCGTCAGCAACAAAAAAATCAGCGCTGGCAAGCTTATCTGCATACAAATGCGCAAACTTTAATAAACTTAACCGTCCAATTTTTCCGTTCATATACTTACAATATAAAATTAATTATTGAATAATTATTTCATAAAACATCCCGTTTGGGCATCCCATTTTCGTATTAGTTCCAAAAATAAGGTTTATCCGACTTTTTGACTAATATCTCCGCATTATAGCCCTTTTTTTCTTGTCATTGCAATCTATTTTTGCCCACGGTGTATATTTGTAATGACTATACATCTACCAATAAACCAATTTTTTATTTTATGAGAAAACTATTACTCCTGTTGGGGCTGGCACTCCCGTTATTTGCTTTTTCGCAAGGTTTCCAGGTTAATCTTGAAGGTGAAAAGCAAATAGGCATGGGCCATACCGGCACCGGAACCCTGCTTGACGGTTCCTCAGTATTTTTTAATCCCGGCGCGGTGGCCATGCTTCCCGAAAATTATGTACAAGCCGGTATCAGTCCGCTTCTTTTCAAATCTACTTTTAATCCGGCAGGAACAAATGTGCAATACAACTCGTCAAATGAGGTTGCTACCCCTTTCACATTTTATGCTGTTTGGGGGCCCAAATCGTCTTTCTGGAAACTGGGTTTGGGCATCTATACGCCGTTTGGCGGTTTAGTGAATTGGGGCAACGAGTGGCAGGGAAAATATGTATTGGAAAGCCTTGACCTTAAAGCGATATATTTTCAACCTACATTGAGTATTAAGCTCGCCGACTTTATAAGCGTTGGCGGCGGCTTTATTTATAACCGCGGCAGTGTTGATCTTAAACAGGCCTTACCTATTTCAAATTCGGCCGGACAAGACGGGCAAGCTGAGCTTAAAGGAACCGGAAAAGGTTATGGCTGGAACGCCGGTATCTATATTAAAACAGAGGTTGGGCTAACTGTTGGTATCACACACCGAAGCGGCGTATCTACGACTATAAATGGTGGCGACGCTATTTTTTCTGTGGCACCGTCTGTGCAGCCTAATTTTCCGCAGCCAAACTCTTTTACTTCAACTATTCCTCTACCAGCAACTAACTCTATCGGGTTCGGGTATTCGCCAACAAAACAATGGTTGTTAGCATTTGATGCAAACCTTGTTAGCTGGCACGTTTACAAAGCACTTGCTTTTGATTATAAAAATAACACACCGGCATTACAGGACAGCTATTTCGCAAGGAACTACCAGGATGCAATTAGTTTAAGGGCAGGTGCGCAATATAAACCCTCAGATCCGCTAGCCTTGCGTTTTGGCGGAGGCTATGCTTCTACGGCTATCCTGGACGGTTATGTAACACCAGAGGTACCTGACGCAAACCGTTACTATCTTACCGGTGGTATAGGTTATACAATGGGCAAGCACTTTGATATAGATGCTTCATTTGAATTTGAACATTTGTTCTCGCGTACGCAAACAAACATTCAAAATCAGTTATCTGGAACGTTTGAAACAAACGTTTATATCCCTGGCATCTCGTTAACTTATCACTGGTAAAATTAAATTTTAGACAAATGAAATTTCTAAAAAAATATTTATATATCGTTGCAGGGGCATTACTGCTGACCGCCTGTCACCCGGAAATTAAAACACCGCAGCCAAGCCATGGTACTGCTGATTTCTCACGATACATTGCGGTAGGCAACTCGTTAACAGCAGGTTATGCTGACGGAGGATTATATCTTCAAGGGCAACTAAATTCCTACCCTTCGATAATTGCAAAACAAATGCAGTCTGTCGGCGGCGGCGCGTTTAGCCAGCCTTTATTTCCCACTACACAGGCTAACGGCTCAGGATATCTGCAATTAACCGGATTTGATGCCAGCGGTAATCCAACGCTTACACCAGTTACCACCAATCTTGCCATAAGGGGCATTTTGCCGGTACCCGGTTTTGGTAATGTGACTTTATACACTAAATATACCGGCGAAATCAATAACTATGGCGTGCCGGGCATCAAACTACTTAATATTACTTACGCGCCGTATGGTAATCTGAACGGCTTTTACGAAAGGTTGTTACCCGGTAATGCGCCAACCAATACTACTGCGTACCTTGATTTTGTTACCTCTAAGCCATTTACTTTCTTCACCAACTGGTTAGGTAACAATGATGCGCTCGGTTATGCCACATCTGGCGGCGCCAGTGATGCGCTCACCGACGAAAATACCTTCGCGGCTTTGTATAGTTTGTTGATTGGCAGATTGACAGCAAGCGGCGCTAAAGGAGCTGTGGCAACCATACCCGATGTTACATCAATCCCGTATTTCAACACAGTGACCGTAGCAGCTATCGTGGCTGGGGTTCAAAAGGTAAATCCTTCCGTTAAAAACATTTACATAAATGCACTGGTTTCAGGCACAACCTACGCACCAAGAACAGCAACTGCGAGTGATCTTATGGTACTTACATTTCCAACCAGTATGATAGGTCAACCTGTTTCAACCCCTTACGGAAACTTGCCATACGGTTTAACGCCCTATACACCTATTGACAACCAATATGTACTTGACGCTAACGAAGTAGCATTAACCCAACAGCATGTTATTTCATTTAACAGCACCATCACATCAGTTGCTGCCTCAAAAGGACTTGCCGTGTTTGATGCTTACACATTTTTAAATAATATTAAACAACACGGCATTGTAGTTGACGGTGTAGAACTAAATTCAGGATTTGTGAGCGGCGGAATATTTTCGTTAGATGGCGTGCACCTTACACCGCGTGGCTATGCTATAGTTGCAAACGAATTTATCAATGCTATAAACGCGAAGTATGGTTCAAACATTCCGTTAGCCAACGTGGCTTCTTTTCCTTCGGTTAAATTTCCATAATGATCTTAATAACTAATAACTGACCTCAATAAAAAAGTCCCTTTCGGGACTTTTTTTGTTATCAGACGTTTAAATCATTTCAAGGCAGGCACCGTGAACCTGAAAGTCGTTCCTTTCCCTACAGCGCTTTCCACATCGATGGTGCCACCGTGAAGTGCCACAAAATCATTTACAAGCAAAAGTCCCAAACCTGTCCCCGGCTCGTCATCAGTGCCTGATATGGACGTATTCTCATTATTATTGAACAATCTTTTTTGCATTTCAGCCGTCATCCCGACACCCGAATCTTCAACTAAAACACACGCCATACAGTCGTTCTGTTCAGCATTTATTATGACAGACCCTCCTTGCGGAGTGTATTTTATGGCATTGGTAACAAGATTTTGTACAATGGATCGGAGCATCAACGAATCTGCCTTAACAAAGATCTCTTTTGGTGTTTTATTTTCCAATTTTATGCCTTTTTGAGATGCATTTGGTTTTAGTAATTCAAGGGACTCTTCAATCCCTGTTGTAAGGCGGATCTTCTCGGGGTTAAAACTTGCTTTTTCCCCTTGTTTTTTTGCCCAGTCGATTACTTCATTCAATTGAACCAGCATCCTGTTAGATGTGCGGTGCACGATGTTTGAAAGTTGCCTGATCTGGGCCATGCTTAAATTTTCAGGCTCCTCCTTTAGCTTTGCCGACGCTATCAACAATGCGGTAAAGGGATTGCGCAGATCATGGGACAAGACGGAGAGAAATTTGTCTTTTGATAAATTTATCGCTTTTAGCTGATGATTGAGGTTTTCCAGTTCTATGGTGCGGTCAAGTACCCTTTGTTCAAGGTCAAGGTTCAGCCGTTTCAAATCATTGTTAATGGCCTGCAACTTTTCTTCCTGCTGCCGTAAAAGACGATTCTTTTTGTACAGTTCAGCAAAAACAGCAACTTTTGATCTTAACATCTCGGCGTTAAACGGCTTACGTACAAAATCCACCGCACCCGCCTGGTAACCCTTAAATACCGCTGTTTCTTCGTAGTCATGCGCAGTGATAAAAATAATTGGAATATCTTTTAATTTATCACGCTGAGAGATGAGTTGAGCGGTTTCGTAACCATCCATTACTGGCATTCTCACATCAAGCAGGATGAGGGAAAACTCCTCTTCCTTCAATAATATCCTAAGTGCCTCTCTCCCGGAATTTGCTTTAAAAAACACATAGTCCTCTTTTTCCAAGGCAACTTCCATCGACAATAAATTATTATCATTGTCGTCAATCAATAATATTTTTACAGGAAAATCAGGTACAATTTCCTGTTTTAATTCATCATACATAAATATAACTTATTTGATCAGCCAAACTCTCATCAATGACAGAAGCTGATCGGTTTTCACCGGTTTGGTAATATAATCAGACGCCCCGGAAGAAATACACTTTTGCCTGTCGCCGATCATGGCCTTAGCGGTCACTGCAATTATAGGCAAGCTCTTATTCCTGGGCTCTTTACGGATCATTTGTATAGTTTCATAGCCATCCATTTCGGGCATCATGATATCCATCAAAACTATATCGATATTTTTCTCCTTATTTAATATTTCCAGTGCTTCCCGGCCGCTCTCAGCAGTTATTACTTCAAGACTTGATCGCTCGAAAACCGCGGTCAGCGCGAAAAGGTTTCGCACATCATCATCAACGACAAGTACTTTTTTGGAATCCAGTACGTCGCTGCTAATTCGTATGCCGTCAATCATTTTCAATTTGCTTTCGCTGATATACTTTTTATCAATATGCAATAAGATCAAAATTTCTTCGAGCAAATAAACATGAGACTCGGATGTCTTTTTAATGATTTTGTAATTCAGCCTTTTTAACTGGATCAACTCATCCTGCGTAAAATCTCTCGCAGAATGCAAAATGATAGTTGTTTGGGGCTGCTTTAATAAATTGACCTTATTTAACAGGTCTAAACCGTTAGCATCGGGCAATACATAGTCCAGAACTATACAATCAAACAATTCCTTTTTCAAGACAGCCAGCCCCTTCTTTGCAGTGGTAGCTACCGTAACATCCAGGCAGTCATTTGACAAAAGCTCAGATAACCTTTGAAGCTCAATTTCATTATCTTCTATTACAAGGATCTTCTTCTTTGAAAGCGCATTGAAACTTACTATTCCTGAGATAAGCTCTTCAAGGGAATTATTAGATAAAGGCTTCAGACTAAAACTTTTAGCGCCGCTTTTAAGCGCCATAAATTTATTATCCTCACCAGAGATGAGGTGAACGGGGAATATGGCGCAAATTGATATCGCTTTTTAATAATTTAAGAATTTTCCAACCATTAGATTCGGGCATATTTACGTCAAGTGTGATAGCTATCGGGTTGTATTTCTGGATACTTTCAAAGATCTCAAGGTAACTTATGGCGACCACCACTTTAAGATTATGATCATGCGCTTTGTCAACCAGGATTTTGGTAAAGCGAATATCGTCTTCAATCACCAGCAAAACCTTATCTTCAGCTACAATAGTGTGCCGGTCATCATCCATAAGCAGTTCGGCGGAATCTATCAAATTGGTTCGTGCATGTGAAACCTGGAGCGATTCTTTCAACAAATTATTAGCAACTGATTTTTCTTCTTTGTATTTTAAGGGCAAATACAGCGTAAATACACTGCCTTTACCCAACTCGCTGCCTACCGTTATTGTGCCTCCAAGAAGTTCAGCAAAGCCTTTGCTGATAGAAAGCCCGAGGCCTGTTCCTCCATATTTGCGGCTGGTAGAGCCTTCCGCCTGTTGAAATGCTTCAAATATAATACCCTGGGTATTTTTGGATATACCGATACCTGAATCCTCAATAGAGAAAGCAATTACCGGCTCGGCGGTCATTAAAGGATTTTCATGTCCGGCCCCCGGCCTGAAGATGTGC
>Ga0206898_10143_pt1 | contig 21300 bp, 17 predicted proteins | sample Alteio_BWOrgHeat_50_FD_153237 | JGI IMG/M metagenome (GOLD analysis project Ga0206898, IMG submission 153237) | Enriched cells from forest soil in Barre Woods Harvard Forest LTER site, Petersham, Massachusetts, United States -... | ecosystem: Environmental > Terrestrial > Soil > Temperate forest >...
CTCGCCGTTCTGTGTTTTAAGGATATTTTCGAGTGTCGAGTAGTCGGATTTTGACGCAACGATCACCACATCTTTAAAGTTTTTGGCCGCTGCGCGGATGAGGGAAATACCGCCGATGTCGATCTTTTCAATGATCTCATCTTCTTCGGCATTTGATTTTACGGTTTCTTCAAAAGGATACAGATCAACAATCACCAGGTCGATCTCCGGGATTTCATATTGTGCCAGCTGCTCTTCGTCACCCGCGAAATTGCGACGGGCTAAAATACCGCCAAACACTTTGGGATGCAGCGTTTTAACGCGGCCACCCAATATAGAGGGGTACGAAGTAAGGTCCTCAACGGCAATAACATCAACCCCTAAATTACGGATGAAGGTTTCGGTATTTGGAGGCGTAATTATTGCCAACGACGAGATTGACGCCGAAACAGCGACCGAGATCAGCAAAATATTTTACGAAGTTTTAATAGCGCCGGCCTTCACCGATGAAGCCGTTGCCATACTAAAAGAGAAAAAGAACCGTATTATACTGGTTCGCCAGCCGGTGCAGCTACCCGCAAAATTATTTAAAACACTTTTAAACGGTGTGATTGAGCAGGATAAGGATGCCGTAGTGGAAGGGCCGGAGCAAATGACGCCGGTTACCAACAGGAAGCCGACGGATCACGAGATGAAGGATTTGTTTTTTGCCAATAAGGTGGTTAAGCACACAAAATCAAACACTATTGTGTTTGCAAAAAATAACCAACTGTTGGCAAGCGGCGTTGGGCAAACATCAAGGGTTGATTCCTTGAAGCAGGCGGTGATTAAAGCAGCAAGCTTTGGTTTCGATCTTAACGGAGCGGTAATGGCATCTGATGCCTTTTTCCCGTTCCCTGATTGTGTTGAACTGGCAGCCGAAGCAGGTATAACTGCCGTTTTACAGCCCGGCGGTTCTATAAATGATAAACTTTCGGTGGCCATGTGCGACGAGAAAAACATATCGATGGTTACCACTGGGGTACGCCATTTTAAACATTAATAATTTTACACGAATTGCACGAATGTATTCGAATTTACGCGAATATATTTTACACGAATAAAAACGAATTTTTACGAATTATGCTGATAAAAAAGAAACTGGGGATAAATAGTTTTATTCGGTTTTAATTAGCTTACATTCGTGAAATTCGAACCAGATTCGTGAAAATTCGTGATGATATATTCATAATTTTGCAGCTTATTTTTGAAGAGGACACCAAATGGGTTTATTTAATTTTTTTACACAAGAAATCGCGATTGATTTAGGTACCGCAAATACCCTCATAATACATAATGATAAAGTTGTTGTTGATGAACCTTCGATAGTAGCATTCGACAGATCGACCAATAAAGTTATCGCAATCGGCCGGCAGGCCATGCAAATGGAAGGCAAAACGCACGATAATATTCGTACGGTCCGCCCGCTTAAAGACGGTGTAATTGCCGATTTTAACGCTGCCGAGCACATGATCCGCGGGATGATAAAAATGATTAACCAGGGTAAAGGCTGGTTTTTCCCATCGCTGCGTATGGTTATCTGTATCCCATCGGGTATTACCGAAGTTGAAAAACGTGCCGTGCGCGACTCTGCCGAGATTGCCGGCGCCAAAGAGGTATATCTTATCCACGAACCAATGGCTGCCGCGGTAGGTATTGGTATTGATGTGGAAGAGCCTATGGGCAACATGATCATTGATATTGGCGGTGGTACCACCGAGATTGCCGTTATTGCTTTATCGGGTATTGTTTGCGATCAGTCCATCCGTGTGGCGGGTGATAATTTTGACTCTGACATTGTTCAATATATCCGTCGCCAGCATAACATTATGATCGGCGACCGTACTGCCGAGAAAGTTAAAATTGAAGTTGGCGCTGCATTGCCCGAACTGGCCGATCCACCGGCAGATTTTGCTGTACAGGGTCGCGATTTGATGACCGGTGTGCCAAAGCAGATCATGCTTTCATACTCAGAAATTGCGCATTGCCTTGATAAATCAATCTCGAAGATTGAAGAAGCGATATTAAAAGCACTGGAAATTACGCCGCCCGAATTGTCGGCTGATATTTACCAAACAGGCATATACTTAACCGGTGGTGGCGCTTTGCTGCGCGGTTTGGACAAACGTATTGCTGCCAAAACCAAGCTGCCGGTTCACGTGGCCGAAGATCCGCTTCGCGCGGTAGTACGCGGTACAGGCACAGCGCTTAAAAATATTGGTAACTTTAAATTTTTAATGCAATAATTTAGATGTGAGATATGAGACGTGAGATATGAGACCTGGGTTTTTATCTCACGTCTCAAATCTCAAATCTCATATCTTAAAAAACAATGCGCAATCTCTGGGCTTTCATTCTTAAGTACAACGCATTTTTTTTGTTCCTTATTTTTGAGATTAGTTCGTTAATCATCTACGTAAAATATAATTCTTTCCAGCATGCGGAGTTTATTAACTCGGCAGGTAAGGTTACCGGCGGCCTTTACGCCAGGGTTGATGAGTGGAATGGCTACCTGTCATTAAAAGAGGTTAATGATAGCCTTGCGCGCGAAAACACCCACATGCGTAACCTGTTAAAGTCATCGTATTATGTGGATACCGTTACACGTCATAAGGTTGTTGATACCGTTTATAAGCAACAGTACGAGTACATTGTAGCAAGGGTGATCAATAACTCGGTAAATCATATCAATAATTATTTAACCATAAACAAAGGCAGCAAGCAGGGGATAACCAAGGGGATGGGGGTTATTTGCAATAAAGGTATTGTGGGCAAGGTGGTGTACGTGTCGGATCATTTTGCGCTGGTGCAATCGTTGTTGCATAAAGATTCGCAGTTTAGTGCCATGCTGGCAAAAAACAAGGAGATCGGTTCAATACAATGGGGCGATGATATGGACCCGCATAAAGCACTGCTGCGCGATGTTTCAAACAACGCCCAGCCTAAATTAGGTGAATGGGTGGTAACCTCGGGCTATTCACTTTTTCCGGAAGGGGTTCCCATCGGCAAAATAAGCAGCCTTCGCACCAAAACCGGCGGCTACTCCCTCAATATGGAGGTGTCGCTTTCCGTTGATTTTAGCAAACTGGAATATGTAAACGTGGTAGATAATAAATTTGCCAAAGAACAGGAGGCACTGGAGGCTCAGCAAAAAAAGGATGAGTAAAGTTATTTTAATAAACCTCCTTAGGTTTGTGGTACTGGTTTTTATACAGGTTTTTTTGCTGAAGAACATTACCCTGTATAACCTGTCGACCCCTTACCCTTACATTTTATTTATTTTGCTGCTCCCGTTCGAGACGAACAACATAATGCTTTATGCACTGGCGTTTATCATGGGTTTAACCATCGATGCCTTTTATGATACCCCGGGCCTCAATGCAGCAGCCTGTGTTATACTTGCTTTTGTACGCATTCTTTTTATCAATATAACGGTGCAGAAAGATGGTTTTGACAACGAACCCGAGCCAACATTAAGTATTATGGGCTTTAGGTGGTTTTTTACCTATGTTTTAACATTAACGCTGGTTCACCATTTTTTCCTGTTCGCATTTGAGTCTTTCAGCTTTTCTGAACTGCAATATACCCTGGGCCGCTTTTTATTGAGTTCGATATTTACTGTGTTTTTAATATTAATTTCGGGTTTACTATTTTTCAGAAAGAAAGAGCGGAAATGAATAGTTTTTTTGAGCGGAGATATGTTATAGCGGGGATATTCATTACCATTTTACTGATTTTATTAGGCAGGCTTTTTTATATACAGATAATTGATAACCGTTACGCCATTTACGCCAGTCAAAATGTGCGGCGCGAGATTATCCACAATGCCGCCCGTGGGCCGATACTGGATCGCAACGGAAAGGTACTTGTTCAAAACGTTCCGTTTTACGATATAATGGTTATCCCAAAACAGGTAAAACCCTTTGACACCGTTGAGTTTTGCAAGCTGCTGGGCATCGATAACAAAGAATTCAGCACCCGGTGGACAAAAGCCATTAAATATTCGCCCTACCTGCCGTCTATTTTTGAAAAGCAGATATCAGCTGCAACATTTGCTTCGCTGCAGGAGCGGTTATCGGAGTTTCCAGGCTTTTTTTCATCGCCACGCTATTTGCGCATTTATCCTGATTCGGTTGCCGCACAATTTTTAGGGTTTATTGGTGAAGTAACCGACAGGGACATCAAACGGTCGAACGGTTATTATCACCAGGGTGACTATGTGGGTGTTACCGGCGTGGAGAAATCATACGAGGCGGTTTTAAGGGGACAGCGCGGTGTTGAAAACGAAATGGTTGACTCGCGCAACGTAAAAAAGGGGAAATACGCCAACGGTATGTTCGATACGGTTGCTGTGGCAGGAGAGCGATTAACGTCATCGCTTGATATTGATATACAAGAACTTGGTGAAAAGCTGATGCAAAATAAGGTGGGTAGCATTGTTGCCATTGAGCCAACAACAGGCGAGATACTTTGTTATGTTAGCAGCCCTACTTATAATCCTAACCTGCTGGTAGGCAGGGAGCGCGGTAACAATGCGGCTAAATTATATAATGACCCTTATAGCCCGTTTTTTATCAGGCCCATACAGGCTAAGTATCCGCCGGGTTCGTCGTTTAAGCCCTTGAGTGCGCTTATTGCTTTGCAGGAAGGTATCATTACACCCGAGACTTCCTATTTCTGCCCGGGCTATTATGTTGCGGGTAACCGCCGTTTTAAATGTAATAACGGCGAGTCGCACGGCCTGGTGACCCTGAGCACTGCCGTTTCTAAATCATGCAACGGGTATTTCATGATGGTGTTTCAAAAAATACTCGACAGGTACGGCCCCAAAAAAGCGGAAGAAGTTTTTGCCCAGTGGCGTGCCAATGTAAATAAATTTGGCCTGGGCTCGAAGCTTAACCTGGATATGCCGGGCGAAGCCCGGGGCAACTTACCCACACCCTTGCATTATGATAACGTTTACAAAAAAGGCGGCTGGCGTTCAAGCACCATCCTGTCGCTGGCTATAGGCCAGGGCGAATTACTGGCAACGCCTTTACAAATGGCCAACCTGGAATGTACAATTGCCAATCATGGTTACTTTTATGAGCCGCATCTTATTAAATCCATAGGTGTTCAAAATGTTATAAAAAAGGAATACACCGAAAGGCATTATGTAGGGATCGATTCGCCGTACTTTGAGCCGGTTATCAACGGTATGCAGGCCGTGGTTGAGAGCGGCACGGCCAACCACTCAAAAATACCCGGAATTATTATGTGCGGTAAAACGGGTACGGCGCAAAATAATCATGGCGACTCTCACTCCATATTTGTTGCTTTTGCCCCGCGCGATCATCCCAGGATAGCGATTGCAGTTGTAGTGGAAAACTCAGGTGAAGGTGCTCATTGGGCAGCACCCATAGCGAGCTTTATTGTCGAAAAATATTTGAAAGGCAGCATCTCCACCCGCGAGTCGGGTATAACGCCGGAGTATTTTATGAATGCTAACAAACTCCCGGATATGTCTTATTACTATCATGCCAATAAGCCAAAGCCAGTTAAAGCGGATAGCCTTTATAAGTTAAAAAAGGATAGTCTTAATAAGCATAAGGGTTTAAAAACCGCGGCAGTAATTAACAATAATCATAAATTAACAGCATCGGCAGGCGTAAGCAAAGGAAAATGAACAACCAGCGAAGTTTCTTTTTTAATGTTGATTGGGTGACGGTGTTCATCTACCTGGCGCTGTGTTTTATTGGGCTGTTTAATATCCGTTCTGCAATTTTCGATAGCCATTACCCGGGTATTTTAGGTACACATACCGATTATGGACGGGAATTTTTATTCATCCTGATAGCTGTTATGGTGGGGGCAATAATATTATTGCTCGAGAGCAGGTTTATTGCTGCCCTTGCACCGGCGTTTTATGGTATAACCATATTGTTATTGGTGCTGGTATTGGTAGTGGGTCGCAGTGTTGGCGGCAATGCTGCGTGGATTTCGTTGGGGGGTGGTTTTAAGCTGCAGCCCTCGGAATTTGCAAAGTTTACCACCTGTTTACTGTTGGCGCGTTACCTGAGCTCCACCAATGTGCGCATAGCCGATACGAAATCATTTTTAACGGCGCTGGCTATTATTGGCGTGCCCATGATCCTGATTCTGCGGCAACCTGATATGGGTTCGACCCTGGTTTTTTACTCGTTTATTTTTGTACTGTACCGTGAGGGGCTTTCGCCATATTTCCTCGTCATCAGCGCGCTGTTTATTGTCCTGTTTTTAACAGCGATTGTTTTTCCGCCGCTTTACGTAATCATCACTATTTCGCTGTTGAGTTTGTCGATAATATTGCTGTTCCGCAAAAATAAAAAGTTGGTGCTCACTGTTATTTACGGACTGGCCATTTGTATAGCGTTTGTGTTTTGTGTAAAATTTATTTACAACCATGTTTTACAACCGCATCAAAAAGACCGTATCGATATTGTATTAGGCATAAAAAGTGATTTGCATGGCAAGGGCTATAACGTGCAGCAATCCAAAATAGCCATAGGCTCGGGTAAGCTTTGGGGGAAAGGCTATTTACGCGGCACACAAACCAAATACTCATTTGTGCCGGCCCAAAGCACCGATTTTATTTTCTGCACAGTGGGCGAGGAGTGGGGTTTCGCCGGTTCGGTAGTGGTGCTGGGCTTATTTTTGTTCCTGGTTTTAAGAATAGTGTTTTTAGCTGAGAGACAACGATCGCCGTTTTCGCGGATATACGCCTATGGCGTGGCCTCCATTATCTTTTTCCACGTAATGATAAATATCGCAACCACCATCGGCCTGGCCCCGGTAATCGGCATTCCATTGCCATTTATCAGCTACGGCGGATCATCGCTATTGAGTTTTACCATACTGCTTTTTGTATTGATAAAACTCGATTCGAACAGGATGGGGATTGTTTAGTTTGCAGTTCTCAGTTTGCAGTTGGCATAAAAGAAAGCAAACTGCCAACTCAGCAAACTGCCCACTGCCTACTGATTCCTCAAGCGTACCGCCTCTTTAACAACGCATAAAACTTCTCAGTAGTGGCAGGTTTGCCGTCCCAGTTGTTTTTGGTTACATAATTGGTTTTCAAAAACCGTTGCGCTTCTTCAAAGGTGTTAAAGCGGTTAAGTATCTCTATGGCTTCGCTGTAGGCCAGGTTATAGCCGTTAAACAGATCCTTCACATACAGCAATTTATCATTTAGCGTAATGGCCAGTTTAATATCGCTTATAGGCTTAATACTCAGTTGTTCGCTGCGCGCCTTATCGCCCGATTGCGACATCTTCTGGTTAATGGTCAAAACCTCTTCCTCGTCGACTGTCGACGGTGAAATTGGTTTCTTTTCGGGCTCCTTCACAACCGGTTTTTCTTCCTGGACTTCGGCGGCAATCTCCTCAACAGCTGGGGTGATAATGGCTTTTCTTCTCCGGGTTTCTTTTACCGGTTCGGGTTCTAATTCGGATTCCTGTTCAATTTTCTCGTCCTCATCCAGATCCATGCTTTCATCCAGTATCAGTTCATGCCTGATGGTTTCTGGTTCTTCGCGTATAAAGGAATAAGTATCTTCGGGGGCATCGGCGGTTAAATCAATTTCCGCTACAGGCTGCTCTTCCGGCTTGTCATCGGGCGTATCCTGAACAATTGGTTTAAACGATGCTTTTTCCGGTTTTTCGGCCGATTTGGCCAGGTTATGCTTCATTTGCTGCACCACCGGTTCAAAGTATTTTTGCTGGTAACTTACCTCCGGTTTTTCGGGAATGTTTTTCGAAACCTTTATCTGCAGGTTCAGTTTACACAATATTTCAATATGGTCGGTAAGGAAATGGGCGTTTGACACAAAAAGTTCAAGTTCCAGATCGTTCAAATCATCCGGTACCGTTTTCAGGTAGTCGTATTGATCATTCAGCTCCTGTATAATGCCACCAATTTTCTTAAAAACTTCCTTTTGCTTCATGTCTCAATGTTAGAAAATGCTACCCAAAAATAAGATTAAATTCTGATATTTGCCGTCGGTCATTGGTCATTCGTCATTAGTCATGGATAGTGAATTAGAGGCAATTGAACGGCAAATGGTTTAATTATTATTATAACCAACGAAAAATTACGTTTATTATGATAATATTATTCCGGTAACCAATGACTAATAACAATTGACTAATGACCAACAAATGGTTTTTAACGAAGATGTATTTAAGCGGAAAAGCGAACTTGGCGGAAGTATCGAGGTTGTATGTGGTTCGATGTTTTCGGGTAAAACCGAAGAGCTCATCAGGCGCTTAAACCGCGCCCGCATTGCCCGTTTAAAGGTTGAAATATTTAGCCCGAAGGCCGACACGCGCTTCGTTGAAAATGCCCTGGTGTCGCACAATTCCAATTCTATACCATCAACCCCGGTTGAAAACGCATCATCCATTTTGCTGCTTGCAAGCGATGTAAATGTGGTAGGCATTGATGAAGCACAGTTTTTTGACGATGAGCTACCCGACGTTTGCAATGTTTTGGCTAACAGGGGGGTGCGGGTTATTGTGGCCGGTTTGGATATGGATTATAAAGGACAGCCCTTCGGGCCGATGCCTTTAATTATGGCGATGGCCGAGTCGGTCACCAAGCTGCAGGCTGTATGTGTGCGATGCGGTAACCCGGCGATGTATTCATACAGGCTGGTACCCGATGATACCCGGATATTATTGGGCGAAAAGGAAAGTTACGAACCGCGGTGCAGGATATGTTATCATATTCCGGATTGATTGGCGGTCGAACCTAATACAGAGCAGTAAACTTCAATGATAAAATTCAGTTATTTTTTAAGAAGAGCAATAATATAATCACTCATTTGCGGGCTTGAAAGTTCTGGCCCAACCATTTTCACGATTTTAAAATCCTTGTCTATTATTATTGTACGTGGGATGGTTATAATTTTATATGGTATCATTTGATCCCGGTCTGCAAATAACTGAATGCCCTGCCGATTTTGTTTCAATACATTTTGCTGCCATTTTTTTAAATCATCGTTTACGCACAAGGCGACGAATGCCACGTCAGGATTATCTTTGAATTGAGTTTTTAATTTTTCAAAATAAGGCATTTCATTCAAACAAGGTATACACCATGTTGCCCATAAATCAATAACGATTAATTTGCCTTTTAAACTGCTTAACTTAACAGAATTGTTTTTAGTGTCTACAGCAGCAAAATCATCTGCGATATCACCGTCCCCAAACTGCAATTTTAATTCAATTTTTTTGGCAAGGGCGTCCCGGTAGGCCGGGTTTGCAACAGAATCTAATGAGGGTTTTAATTTTATAAGAGCTTGCTTATCTGCTGTTGAGTTTATTTCATAAGACAAACTGTATGCAAAATCCCAGTCATTAATTTTATCCATTTCGAGCTTATTTGCGCCCGGTACTTTTTGTATTTTGGTATAAATTTGTCTGAATGCCGCGATCTTTAAAAAAGCCGAATTAACAAGTTTTGGGCTAATCGTATCAGCAATTGGCTTTGTCAGGCTGTCCGCCTCTTTAAAAACTTTCTTCTGGCGTTGAATGTCATCCCGGGGTATATGAGTATTATAGATATAAATGCTCCCCAGCATTTTAAAGCTATTTAAAACATCCGCATTAATTCGTGCTGTCTCCAGGCTGCGGAATTCGACAGAAACATGATGAAGATGATTAAGTTTATTGTGGCTGTTTTGAGCGAGGATAAGCACTGTGTCAATGGTTTTTTGAAGCGTTCTTTTTAGGTTTCGCCCACCATCAAGATACGATCCTGCGAGTGGAAAAGGTACTTCTTTCAGGTAACTGTTTTCTTTACTCAAGACGCCTTTAAATGTCGCTTTTTCAGGTGTCTGGAAATCGACCACTACATTTAACCTGGCGCCGGGGGTAAGATAAAGTACATTACGGCCAAGGCGAAAGTAATTAGCTTTTTTTAACCGGAAGGTGATTTTAAAGTTGTCATTGCTGTCTGCAATAATTTTTAGGTCGTTATCGGGCAATTTCAAATCTGCCAGCTCCGAAAAGTCTTCCAAAGTAGTCGCACTCGGAAAATTGATTAATTTTCCGGAGAGTAGGACAGTTTGTTTATCCTGTGCGTCCGCACTATAAAACCACAATAATGCTAACAGACAGATTTTTATTTTCATTTCTAATACATTGCAAAGGTCAAAGGCAGCATCCCGCTTTTGGCGTTTAGTGCCATTTGGCTGCTACTGCAGAACTTGTAGTTATGCATAGCGCCAAAGTTACGAGCCGCTGTGCAGATTATGTTATCATCTGAATGATAATTAAATCATAAAAATAAACCATCCACCTCAAACAAAACCTATACCCCCGATTGTTATGCGATAAAGGAGTATAAAAGGTATGACCAAAAAAATATTGGTTATTGAGGATGATAAGGACATTAGGGATACGATTGTTTATATACTGAAAGAGGAGAAATACGAGGTAGTAGACTCGGGTGACTCCAGGATTCTGCGGCATATACTTGATCATAAGCCTGACCTGATCTTAATGGACAACTGGCTCACCGAGTGGAAAAGCGATCCAAACGGCCAGGAATTGAGCAAAAGGTTAAAAACCAACCCGAATACCAGTCATATCCCTGTCATCATCATTTCGGCGGTGAGCAATATAAAAGAAATTGCCAAAGAAGCACTTGCCGACGCATACCTGATGAAGCCCTTTGACATGAGCGAACTGATCAGCATGGTGAAAAAACACATTAAGTGATCAAATCAAATTCCTGAAAATATCGGTATAAATTAATACTTTTACTCCCTGCCAATTGTAATGCCTGATTTTATTTTTGTATGCTGTACAAAAAATAAAAAAAATCAGTTTACCTTTAAAAACCAATTGTAACAAAAGAAGAAAGATATGAACATCAGGAATTTGTACTTATTATTTATTGGCGCATTGCTGATAAGTGTTACTTCATGTAAAAAATCCCCCTCTGGCAACGGAGGTTCCGGGAACGTTCCCGTTCCTCCTCCGACTGGTAAGGATGTGCCGGCCGGCTATGGCGACGGAGCCACTTTTTTTAACGGCGGTAAGTCGGTTATTTTTAATATTTACGCCCCCGGCAAAAAATCAGCGTACCTGCTGGGCGACTTTAACAACTGGAAGGCCACTTCGGCAAGCCTGATGAACAACTCGACCGATGGCACCCGTTGGTGGATACAAATCGACAACCTTGATCCGAGCGCCGAATACGCCTACGAATACCTGTTTGACGGTAAAATAAAAGTAGCCGACCCTTATGCCATCAAGGTGCTCGACTCTGCCAACGACCAGTACATCCCCACAACAGTATATCCCGGTATAAAGGCTTATCCCAGCGGAGCAGGGGAGGTTAACCATATTGTGAGCGATATCCAATACAGCGCACCGGCTTACAGTTGGAAAACAACTTCGTTTAAACCGGCTGATCCTAAAAACCTGGTGGTATATGAATTGCTGGTGCGCGATTTTGTTGCCACCCACAGCTACAAAACCCTTACTGATACATTGAGTTACCTGGCAAACCTGGGCGTAAATGCTGTTGAGCTGATGCCTATAAATGAATTTGAGGGTAACGATTCATGGGGGTACAACTCCAATTTTATGTTTGCTTTAGATAAATACTACGGCACCCCCAATGATTACAAGGCCTTTGTTGATGCCTGCCATGCAAAGGGCATCGCTGTAATACAGGACATTGTGTTGGAAGATCAGTTTGGATCGTCGCCAATGGTACAGATGTATTGGACAGGGTCGGCGCCGGCTTCAAACAGTCCCTGGTTCGATCAAACCAATATGCACCCTGATGCGGTGGGCTTCCAGTTAAACCACCAGAGTACAGCCACCCAGGATTTTACCGAAAACGTAATGAAATACTGGATGCAGGAATACAAAATAGACGGTCTCAGGTTTGATGAGGCCAAAGGGTATACGCAAACACAATCGGCAGACGAAGGCTCTTGGGCCGCTTATGACGCAGGCCGGATTGCAACCTGGGAAAAATACAATACCTATATGAAGAGCATAAACCCCAATTTTTATGTGATATTGGAGTATTTTGCCGCAAACACTGAAGAAAGCGTATTGGCTAACCAGGGCATGATGATGTGGACCAACCTGAGTACCCCCGGCGAACAGGCTACCATGGGTTATAATGATAGCGGAGGTTCATGGGATATTTCGGGCTTGTTTTACGATGGCTATGGATTTACCGCCCCTTACGGCCTGATATCCTATTTTGAAAGCCATGACCAGGAACGGCTGCAGTATAAAAACGGCATGTACGGAAACAGTAATGCTGATAAAAGCTACAATGTAAAAGACCTGGCCACAGGCTTAAAACGCGACGAACTGGGTGCTGTATTTATGTTTTCGTCGCCGGGCCCGAAAATGGTTTGGGAGTTTGGCGAGCTGGGGTACGATATCTCGGTAAACGCATCCAAAACCAGTTCGGATGATAAGCTTGGTGATAAGCCAATTTTGTGGAACTACCAGGCCGATCCAAACCGTCACCATTTGTACCAGGTTTATTCGCGGATGATCAGGATGAAGACGCACAATGCTGCTTTTACCTCAACCACCTTTACTTATAACCTGGGCGGTGCGGTTAAGGTGATCCAGATGCTTGATCCAAATAGCCTGAATAACGTTGAAGTAGTAGGCAATTTTGATATGAACCCGCAAACCGCATCCATCAGTTTCCCTTCAACAGGCACCTGGTACGATAATTTTTCGGGCACCACTATCAATGTTACAACGTTACCCTACAGCATGACACTTGCCCCCGGCGAATATCACTTGTACAGTAACACAGCGTTGAAGCTGCAGTAAAACAAAAGCCTTACAGGTACAAGCCTCCGGAGCGTAAAAGCGCCGGAGGCTTTTTTATTTTTGTTTTGATGTAATGTAAAGCCGGGATGCGAGGGTTATTAGATTTCTCCCTGTGGTCAAAATGTGCTGTATTATTGTATCTGGCAATACAACGATACAGCACATCAAAAACGGGGTGTCACCCTGAGCTTGTCGAAGGGCGCACACAAAGGCCTTTGCCCGCCAGTGCATTGCCGCTATGTATATTGGTATACCTATCAGCGGCTCTGCTTGTGGGGTCCCGACCTTCGCCGGGATGACGGGGAGTGGTTTGTTGTATCGCCCTTTATCACCGTATCAATCAATACAACAATACAAAACGCACACCTAACCTCTGATCTCCAACCTCTAATCTCTACCTGCCCAAATCATAAAACCGCCATTTGGTAACAAAGTCCCGGTCGAGTTTTTGATTGGTGAGGGTGGCGCGTACCATTTCAATAGGCATGGTATTTTCTTTGATGATGGCATCATGAAATTGTTTAAAGGTCATTTTGCCGCCGTCAACCAGTTCGTGTTTAAGGGCCATCAGCTGCAGGCCGCCGGTTAGGTAAGCCACCTGGTAAAGCGGACTATAATCACCTTTAAAGGACCTGCGTACTTCGCCTTCGGCATTGGCACGTTCGTGGCCCACACGATCAACCAGGAAGTCGATACATTGCTGGGGCGTCCAGTTGCCGAGGTGGTAATTGAGGCTGAAAATGATGCGGGCACAACGGTGCTTCCGCCAAAATAACATCCCAATGCGCTCCTCGGGCGTTTGGGCAAAGCCCTGCTGGTACAGCAGCAACTCCCAGTACAGCGACCATCCCTCAATCCAAAAAGGCGTATAAAACATTTGCCGGTAGCTTTTGTAGCGGCTGTTCATAAAATATTGCAGGTTATGCCCGGGCAACAGTTCGTGCTGCACCGTACCCCTGGAAAAGTAGGGGTTATTGCCGCGCATGCTCATCAGCTTGTCAGCCTCGTTCATGGTATTGGTAGGGTAGCTGATCAGGATCTCGCTTCCGCCCAAAAAGAAAGGGTTTACCAGCTGTGCTTCGGGCGTCATCATGGTCATGCCCCAGGTTTCTTCGGCCAGCGGGGGTATGGTGATCAGGTCGCGGCCCTTAATGAAGGTAAGGGCATCGTTATATAGTTTTAATATTTCCTCGGGTTGTTTGCCTGCGGGCACGTACGTGTTCTTTATTTTTTCAAGCGCTTTCTGCCAGTCGTCGCCAAAGCCCATCTCCCTCGATGCCTTTAACATTTCGGCATCGCAATAAGCAAATTCCTTGTTAGCCAGGGTAATCAATTCTTCGGGTGTATAAGGGATCATTTCGGCCTTTAACTCCCGCATCAACTCATCGCGACCAACCGGAACGCCGGTAATGCCGCTGCTATCGGGCTTTTGCGTGGTATTGATCTTCCCTTTGCTGAAAATCAAAGTAGCATACGCATTTAAAGCCGAATCGAGGTTTTTGTAAGGTTTGGGCGTCCACCAGGTAAAGTCGGGGTCGTAGCCGTTATAAAAATCGTAAAAGCTTTTTAAGCGACTCCGTAAGCCCAGCACGGCGGCTTTTCCATTGCGTGCCAGTGGCATATCGATGGCTTTCACATTGTCAAAGGAGGCCTTCGAAGCATTCAGGGCCTTTAAAATAGTATTTAATTGAAGCGCTACATCCTGCCCTTTTTGCGAGATGCCCCGGCGGCGTTGCTTTTCCAACTGGTAAATATCATCGGCAAAGGGAATATAGGCGGCTATTTTATCGTATTGGTCTTCATCGAGCTTTAAAGCACCTAAATCAAACACAATTTGCTTTTTCAGGAGGATATAATCAACCTGGCCGTAAATACTCATATGGTCGAAATCGGCCTGCTTGAGCTTCTCCAGGTACTCGTTGGCAATTTCAGTAAGCCGTTTGCGCTCTTCCGGCGATGTTTGCACCGAATGGTCCTCGTAGCCGTCGATTTTGGTATAGGGCGAATAAAAGTCGCGAATGGCATTCATATCCTGCCCGTATTGTATAATGAGGCCCGATGTTTCGCTGGCTTGTTCGTACATAGCAGATGATTGGGCAGATGATTGGTTTGTTATTAATACCTGATATACTAAAGTAACCAATATCAATCTGAAATAATATTTTAATTTGAAAAGCGACATAAGGAGCCCGGATTTTTAAGGTAATGAAAGCGAAATATAGGATTAATTAAACAGGGATAAAAATAGGGGATAGCCGGGACCGTTTTTAGCAGAAAATTAACAGCTTATGGCAGATTTTTAACCGGATGCATCGCCCGGAAAGATTTAATCGCCTAAATTTATAGCCTTAAACAACTATATAATATGAAAAATAAGCTTTTTAAGGCCGCTATTGTGGCGATAGGATTCTGTATACTTAGCATAGGCGCCGCAAATGCACAAACAAGCCCTGTAAATACCAAACAGGACCTTGATGCCAGTCGCCATAAAATTGATTCGCTGGATAACCAGCTGATGAAAGTTATAGGCGAGCGGGAACGGATTGTTAAGGAGATTGGCATCTACAAAGCAAAAAACCATATCCCCCCATTGCAGGCCGCCCGGTTTAAAGAGGTGCTTGATAAAGGCATTGCAGCGGGCAGCAAAGAAGGCCTGTCATCGGAGTTTATTACCGAACTGCTGAATGCCATCCATAAAGAAAGTTTGCGGATTGAGGGTGACAGCACGTCGATGAAATTAAAATAATAAGATCGATTTTATCAATAAACAGCAAAAAATCATAATAAAAAGTTGTTTAAACGGAAAAATATTATGTAATTTAGTTGTTTAAATCTATCAAAAGGATGATAAAACGTGTTTTACAAGGTGCAATTCATCAACGGCTTTTTAAAAATAAAGCTATTTTGCTTTTCGGGCCCAGGCAGTGCGGTAAATCTACATTAATAGAAACACTGCTTAGTGGCGAGGAATATTTATACCTGAATGGCGATGATGCAGACGTTAGGGAAGCGCTGTCCAATACAACCTCAGCTAAATTAAAAACCATCGCGGGCAAATACAAAATAGTTTTTATAGATGAAGCGCAACGCGTTCCAAACATCGGCCTTACATTAAAAATATTTACCGATCAATTAAAAGATGTTCAGGTAATAGCCACGGGATCGTCGGCTTTTGAGCTTTCCAGCCAGGTTAACGAACCGCTCACAGGCAGAAAATACGAGTTTATGCTTTATCCATTAAGCTTTGGGGAAATGGTAGAATATCATGGATTTATAAATGAGAAGCGGCTTATAGAACATCGAATGATGTATGGGTACTATCCTGAAATTGTTACCAAGCCAGGTGAAGAAAGGGAGTTGATCAAACTGCTAACCGACAGTTATTTGTACAAGGACTTACTCATGTTGGAACAACTTAAAAAGCCGGCTTTGTTGGAGAAACTTTTGAAGGCATTGGCTCTTCAAATTGGCAGCGAGGTAAACTACAACGAACTTGCACAAACAGTAGGCGCCAATAAACAAACTATTGAGCGGTATATAGATTTGCTTGAAAAGGCTTATGTAGTATTTGTTTTGCCCGCGCTCAACAGAAATGTACGGAACGAAATAAAAAAGGGGAAGAAGGTATACTTTTATGATTGCGGTATCAGGAATGCGGTGATCAATAATTTCAAACCAATGTCGTCGCGCACAGATGCCGGCGCGTTATGGGAGAACTTTGTAATTGCTGAGAGAATGAAGGTTTTGCGTTATCAAAATATGCATGTTACCCAATATTTCTGGCGTACAACCCAGCAGCAGGAAATCGATTTAATAGAGGATTCTGGGGAGGAAATATCAGCTTTTGAATTTAAATGGGGAAAAACTGAAAAGACGCGTTTCCCTCAAACATTTACAGGTAATTATCCTGGTTCGAAAACATTTATTATATCGCCTGAAAACATTGAAGATTTTTTATTGATAAAATCCGGCTTTTGAATCAGTATATTTTCGCGATAATTACCTTTACTATAAACTCCATATAGATGTATTCCAGAAGCTGTTTGATAGCATTATCAGCCTTAATCTGTGTTTTGCTTTTTGCAAACTGGCATAGTGCAGCACCAAACGAGGCGACAGTCGTCAGGAGATATTATGTAAGTAATTCGGGGAATGATGCTAGTGCGGGCACCATATCCGCGCCGTTTAAAACCATCCGAAAAATAAACAGTATGAACCTGGAGCCCGGCACCGTAATTTTTTTTAAAGGGGGCGAGACCTTTAACGGGACGCTGGTTATTGGCGTAAGCAAATCAGGTACCGATGCGCATCGCAATGCAATTGCTTCATATGGGGATGGTGAAGCGGTTATCAACGGCGACAGCGGGCGCGCGATTAGCGTTTATCGTGCAGACAATATTGCTATTATCACGCTAAAACTCATAGGACTGGGGAGAAAAACCGGCAACCACGAAAACGGTCTTGCCATTATAAATAGCAGTAATATTAGTATCGACCATGTGGATATCAGCGGTTTTCAAAAGTCGGGATTGCTTGTTGATTCTTCGTCACATGTAAAATGTGAATACGTTTTTGCGCATGACAACGGCTCCGCGGGCATAACCGTTGAAGGCCGCGACAGTAAAAAGGATTCCAGGGACATATATATCAGGAACTGCCGTGCCGAAAATAACCCAGGCGATCCCACAAAACTGGATAATCATAGCGGCAACGGCATAGTAGTTGGGCATTGCACCAATGTTGATATCAGTTGGTGTACCGCCACCAATAATGGCTGGGATATGCCCAGGATAGGCAACGGCCCGGTGGGTATCTGGTGTTATGAGGCCGACAGCGTGATGATCCGGGATTGCCTATCCTACAAAAATAAGACATCGAAAGGAGGCGCTGATGGAGGCGGTTTCGACCTGGATGGCGGCACCACCAACTCAACCATACAATATTGCTACTCGTATGGTAACCAGGGCAGTGGTTATTGCATTTTCCAGTACTGGGGGGCAAGTCCATGGTATAATAATACTATCTGCAATAACATTAGCGAGGACGATGGTACCGTATCCGATTCGCAGGCCGGTTTGTATATCTGGAATAGTTCGGACGATCCAAAGCAATTTTACAATTGCAGGGTTTATGATAATATCATCTATAACTCAAAAGTGGCTGCGATAAGTTTTTCGGATAAAAGTGAGAACAGCGGTTTTGAATTTTACCACAACATATTTGTGGGTAAGGACTCGCTGATAAGAGGCCGTGATATTTTGGCGCGATGTAAATTTACCGGCAATGACTGGTGGAGTATAGATGGCAAATTTAAGGCCTGGGGCATTGATAACTTTAAAAAATGGGCCATTAAATTTGGCCAGGAACAAAAAAAAGGCAAAATAGTGGGACTGAATATAAAACCCGCCTTCAAAAATCCGGATTTAACAAAGCTGACCGACGCCGGCCAGATTGGGAGGCTACAAGGGTATCAATTTTCAAAAGTATCCATGCTGAAAAAAAGGTTCGGTGGTGATTTAAAGCAAACGCTGTTAAATGAATCAATGTATTAGGTAACGATTTCAAATCTCATGTCTCAAATCTCAAAAAATACGTTTTTGTTAATTCCATTCCTGCTACTCGCGCCTGCAATGGTTTTTGCACAACAAAACCTCGATTTTGAGCAGGGCCGAAAAAGCTGGAAAAGGATTGGCAATGTCCATAATTTTAGCATTGAGAAAGGAACCGCCCATCGCGGTAATTTTTGCGCGAGGATAGGGAAGAGTAAGGGGATACTGCAACACCGGGTTAAAGTTGGGCCATTGTCTATCATCCAGTATAATGCCTTTATTAAATCAACCCACCGGGGCGTAAAAGGCTATTCGTTCATTAGTTTTTACAATGGTGAAGGTAAGCTCCTGTTAACTTATAAAAGTAAACCTACGGATTCGGTAACATGGCAGCAAACTGGCAATTATACCGAAACACCGGCGGGTGCGCGATATGCCGAAATTGGTATTGCAAAGGATGACGCGGAGGATGGTTATATTTATGCTGATGATTTCAGTATCGAAACAAACATCGGGGTCGCCAAATCAAGGCACCGGCGGCTTTGTAATTTGGATGAATATATGCATCCGTTTTGGCGTTCGGATACCATCTATAACGAAACGGTTTTGATGTATTCAGTTAATGGCAGACCTGCGGAGGGTAAATTGTTATATGCACCCTCAAAAATATTAACTATAAAAAAGTTTGATTTAAGCACCGATTATAAACCCTGGGTGGATTACACGGTTAACGGCAACCTCATCACGCTGACGGTACAGTCAAAGATGCCATTTCGTGCCGATACCTCGTTTGATACCAAAAAGAACCTCGCCTGGTACAATACCCAATCGCAATGGGTGGTGGTTACCTACACCCATCATGATAAATGGGACGGTCCGACGCCGGTATTCAAAGGAGACCAGGTGCCGCGAACAATGGCTAAACTGCGGGCAAAACAGGCGCTGCGGATAGTGGCTTTTGGCATGAGCATCACCCGTGGCATGGATGTTAGCAGCTATGATACCGTGGCCCCCTATATGCCAACTTACGTTGATCTGTTTGCGCGGCAATTGCGGAAGAATTTCCGTTACAGCCACATAAAGCTCTATAATGCCGGACTTCCGGGATCGGTAATTGATTGGGCGGCTCAATATGCCGACAAATATGTTAACCCCATTAAGCCCGATTTAGTTATCCTTGATTTTGGCATGAATGATTTCTGGCGATTTACGCCGGCGCAATTCAGGGACTATATGGAAACGGTCATCAAAAAAATAAGGAAAGGTAACCCCAAAGTGGAATTCTTGCTGCTATCGAACATGAAATTCGACCCTGACTACGTTTTGGACAGCGATAAATACAAAACGTGGTACCAGGCCAACCTGGAGGGTTACAGTCATGTGCTGAAAGAAATGGAAGGAAAAGGCATCATCAACCTGGATATGTGCGCCATCAGCGATGCTATTTATCGTCATAAAAAAGCAAAGGACTGCCTGGTAAACCCGCTCCACCCCAATGATTATATGGCCCGTTGGTATGCAGAGGGGATGGTAGCATTGCTGACAAAGTGATCATCATCGTGTTTTACACTAAAATCTTCTGCCAGACGATTGCTTGTCTCAAATCTCATATCTCACGTCTCATATCTCGCAATAAAATCCTTAACTTTAAATAAAGTTCCTTACCAATAATCCTAACCAGTTATGACACCCGGAAAAGAATTAAACCAGGCCTATAGCGGTTTTACCCGCCGCAAATTCATTTATAATGTTTCGGCAGCAGTTGGGGCCGGTCTGGTATTATCGTCGCCGCTGATCAGCAAGGCGGCCGGTTTTATCGGCGCAGAAGAATCGTATACGGTAAAACAGATCATGGACATGTTTATTAAGGATGTTCCGGGTGGGGCATTAAAGGAAACGGTCGATACCCTTAAGGCGGGGAGCCCGGATACAAAGGTGACCGGAATAGTAACCACCATGTTTGCCACCATAGCGGTTATTCGTAACGCCATTGATTTAGGCGCCAATTTTATTATCGCCCATGAGCCTACATTTTACAACCATGAGGATGAAACGGGTTGGCTGAAGGATGATAAGGTTTACCAGTTTAAAGCTGAGTTGCTAAAGAAACACGATATAGCCGTTTGGCGCAACCACGATTATATTCACCGCCTGGTACCTGATGGTGTAACTATGGGAGTGCTCGACAGATTGGGCTGGAAGAGTCATGCCGATGCTGCAATGCCCAACATCATTACCTTGCCAACAACCACCCTAAAAGAGCTGATCAGGCATGCCAAATCCAGGTTAAATATCGAGAAGGTTCGTTACGTAGGCGACCCAAATCAAAAATGCAATAAGGTGTTACTGATGCCCGGCGCAGCAGGGGGGAGAAGGCAAATACAGGCGATACAAAGCGTTAAGCCTGATGTATTGATAGCGGGCGAAATATCAGAATGGGAAACCGCAGAGTACGTACGCGACGCCCTTGCCAAAGGCGATAATTTATCGCTGGTGGTATTGGGGCACATCGCCAGCGAGGAAGCCGGAGCGGAATTTATGCTGAACTGGCTTAAAGAAAAAGTGCCATCCATTAAAACAACACACGTGCCGAGTGCGAATTCATTATCGTTTATGTAGATTGATATTATAAGCGGAAACATACTGAGTTGAATTCTTTGTATCAAATTCAACACAATGCAGTCGCCAGGGCTAAAAAAGCCGCTGCAGGCAATGGGTTATCTTTAACTCTTTTATCTTTGCCCAACCAAAATAAACAAAATGAAATTTTTTTACTTCACCGCATTTGCAGCGTTTTTAATAACCGGTACAGCCAAGGGCCAGCAATCGCAGCCCAACACCGATACCGTTTTCTTTGAAGATTTTAATGAAAATACCCTCGACCGCACCAAATG
>Ga0206898_10145_pt1 | contig 21097 bp, 23 predicted proteins | sample Alteio_BWOrgHeat_50_FD_153237 | JGI IMG/M metagenome (GOLD analysis project Ga0206898, IMG submission 153237) | Enriched cells from forest soil in Barre Woods Harvard Forest LTER site, Petersham, Massachusetts, United States -... | ecosystem: Environmental > Terrestrial > Soil > Temperate forest >...
CATCCCCGGCAGGGAGTTCAAAGGCATCCATTTTGCTATGGACTTTTTGAAACAACAAAACAAACGCGTTGCCGGCATCAAATTCAACCACGAAGATATTTTGGCTACCGGCAAAGATGTAGTGGTAATAGGCGGCGGCGATACCGGTTCCGACTGTGTGGGTACCTCTAACCGCCAGGACGCAAAATCAATTTTGCAGTTTGAGTTGTTTGATAAACCGCCATCATCGCGCACGGCACATATGCCATGGCCAACGTACCCAATGGTGTTAAAAACAACCAGCAGCCACGAAGAAGGCTGCGACCGCCACTGGGGAATAAATACCGAAGAGTTTTTAGGTGATGAAAATGGCAACCTGCGTGCGCTGAAAGTTGTTGACGTAACCTGGGAACTGGACGTAATGAACAGGCCTATAAAATTTGCAAGAATAGAAGGATCGGAACGCGAAATACCTTGTCAACGGGTATTCCTGGCGATGGGCTTTTTGTTCCCGCAGCATACAGGCATGATAGAAAACCTGGGAGTTGAACTGGACGAACGCAAAAATGTAAAAGCCCGCGAAGGCGTTTACCGCACCAACGTAAGTAAAGTATTTACCGCCGGCGATATGCGCCGCGGACAATCGCTGGTGGTTTGGGCCATCTCCGAAGGCCGCGAATGCGCGCGTAAGGTAGATGAGTTCCTGATGGGCCACTCCGTTTTAGAAAGCAAAGATGCAGTGAACCAGTTTGAGCAGGTGTTCTAATGTTAGTTAATTAGAGACCGGAGATTAGAGATTAGGTGAAGTCGGGTTTTAAAACGTTAGAATTCACCCATCTTCCGGACTTTCGGACTTTACTGACTTTCGGACTTAAATAGCAATCAATTAATCAACTATAAATCGGCCGGGTAGCGTAAAAGTTATCCGGCTTTTTTTTGTTTTATTGTCAGCAAAAATTAAAATTCGGAATTCATCGGTAATTAAAAAAGTGGTAAATTTGTTTATATCAAAAGCAAAACCGTGCGTTATATGGAAACTTTAATTGTTTATCCCACAAAAACCCAGGAAAAAGCAGTGAAAGCGTTCCTGCAGGCATTAAACGTACAGTTCGAGAAAAAGGACGAGGTGTTACCGAAGCACGTTTTGGAAGGCATTAAAAAAGGCCAGGAAGATATTAAAGCCGGCGATACCTTTACTTATGACGAATTTAAGCAACAGCTTTCAATAAATAAGTGAATCTTACCCTAACCTTTTCGCGCCAGGCCAAAGAAACCTACGCAGCTATACAATCGCAACTTTATAACCGTTGGGGCCAAGTTGTTTTGGAGAAATTTGAACGCAAAACGGTTAAAACCCTGGATTTGATATTACAATCTCCCTTAATGTTTAAATCCATGCCCGATCACCCAACCATTCGTAAGGGATTAATTCACAAAAATTGTTCGGTATTTTATGAAGTTAAAACAACTGAAATAGAAGTACTTTTCTTTTGGGATAACAGGCAAGACCCGATTTTTCTTTAAATGACTTTTTGATTAAACGCATCAATTAATCAGCGTTTGTGTCGAAATTGAAGTATTGCATTTAACATTGCGTCTGGGTACATTTGGATGAATCTCGACCTCAAGTTATTTTACCTGAAAAAGATCGATATCACAATGACTATTAATATGAATGATAACGCAACCTGGCAAATGTGGAATTAAAACCTGTTGTACACTATAATGGCAGCCTGAATTTTGACGCTGCAAATACCTTAAGGAATATAATTACGCTCATTAAATGCCAGTTATGGGGCATTTTGCTTCCGTTAATATGCGTTTTTACACTTTGTTCATTTGTCCTGTTCAACGTGGCCGGGGAAACTTTAAACCCAGTTTATCTTTTGGCTGAATTAATTTTAGCAACAGTTGCATTTTTGGTTTCCCGTTACCTGCATAACAGGGTTGCATCGGTTGTTACCAGAATAGGGAGTCGTATTTGTATAACCGACGACATGGTCTCTGTCATTCCCTTCACGTTTAACATTTTCTTTGTGAAACTAAATTCCCAAGATCGTTTTGAATTTAAAATAAACGAATTAAAAATCCGTAAAACAGATAACCCTTTAAAATTTACGCGGAGTTTGAATAACAGGGTATTTGAAATACATGAGCACGAAAAAGAAGTCTACATTGTATTTGATTATTTTGACGAAACGCTGAAAGAAAAATTAACGAAGATTTTGGTTGAAGTTACACCGCCGGAATTATTACGGCCAGGTAGGATGAGGCATTATTAAAAAGCCGTCAAATAATCAATTATCCGTCTGCTGCGCGGTGTGAAGTTGCTAAGTTTTTTTGGTGGAAGAGCTATAATTCCACCGCCATAAGTTCAGCGCCCAGCTTATGCAACGCGGTTTCTATTTTCTTCACTTGTAACGGGCGTGGGTTTCTTAATCCGGTTGCGTAGTGTTGCAATTGTTTTTGATTGATACCGGTAATTCGCTCAAGGGCAGCATTGGTAAATATGCCCTTATAATAATTTAAAAAGCTTTGTGTGTCAAATTTATATATCAATTCGAAATCTCCATTTAAAATGGCCGGGGTATTCGCTGGCTTGTTCTCCTGGTAAAATTTAATGGATTCCAGAATCGAGTTTTTCGCCTCCTCAACAGTATCACCTTCCCCATAAATACCTTCGGCATTTTCTGCATAGGCACCAAAGTTGTCCTTACTTCGTCCGATAATAATTTTTAATTGTCTCATTCGTCTTGTTGATTTACTGAAGTCCCATGTCTTTTATAATACTTTTTCTTAACCCCTCAAACATTTCCTTTGAGCCATGATACGGAACAGGATAAGTTCTGCCGTCTTTTTCATAAATGTAATGGCTGCCTGAAGACCTAACAAACTGCTATCCATTTTTTGCGAATAAGGCGATGGAACTCCGAACTTTTCATGCAGCTAAGGTTTTTATGACATTCAAAGATAGTAAAAATACTATCAATTTAAAAAATATTTGATCATTTTTTAGCGAGACAGCTTACCCTTTTTGCTTATCCGACGTGCAAATAGTGCTTACCCCAGCACAAAATCGTGAGAAAGTGTCTCACAAATCCTCAAATATTTATAAATATGATTTAAATAAAAAAGGTATCAACGATTCTACAGGTCCCGATTTGTTCGTAAAACATCCACCAAGGCAGAAAAATGGTTAATTTCGCCCTTATTAGTTAAACCACGCCCCCTTGCGCTACTTCTTCCACATAGACTATCATGGCCCAAATTACAGCGGATGGCAAAAACATCCGGATACAGTTAATTCCTAAAGTCCGTTCAGAAAAACGTATATTTACTTATGAATAGACTTTACCTTGATACTTCGGTTTATGGGGGTTATTTCGATGAGGAATTTGAACTTTGGACTAAAATTCTTTTTAGTAAAATAAACAATCAGGAATACAAAATTCTTTATTCACGGTTAACCGACATAGAATTGATGCCGGCACCAGAAAGTGTTAAAAGGCTGGCAAATAGTTTACCCGAATCGGTAATTGAGTTTATTGATATTTCTGATGAAGCTATCAACCTTGCAGAACAATATTTGAAGGAAAATGTGGTAGGTAAAACAAGTAGGGCTGATTGTATCCACATTGCCCTGGCAACTTTAAGTAATGCCGACATTTTGGTCAGTTGGAATTTTAAGCATATTGTAAATGTCAACAGAATTCGCGGTTATAATGCAGTTAATTATAAATTGGCCACAGGATATTAGAAATCAGGACACCACGGGAAATTTTAGAGTATGAAGACTAACAATTTAACCCAAACAGAAAAAACTGTCACCGAACAATTAAGAGAAATTCGGGATAAAGTAAGTTTTGACATTAAGGACTTATCAATAGAGGCTTTAAAGGAATATTTAGACAAACAAAAAACACTTCACCCGACCAGTGTCTGGCAAAAGAATGCTTAAATCATTTTCTATCCAACATATCCCTTGCGCTACTTCTTCCATATAGCCTATCATGGCACAAATTACAGCGGCTGGCAAAAACATCCGGATGGATTGGGCGTGCAGCAGGTTTTGGAAACGGCGCTGGGGCAATTGCTAAAAACCCCGCTCAATATTGTTGGTTGCGGGCGTACGGATGCGCATGTACATGCCAGCCAGTTCTTTTTTCATGCTGATATTGAACGGGATTGGGATTTCGACCTGCTCTTCAGACTAAATAAAATTTCACCGGACGATATTGCCGTTTTCGATATAATCCCGATGGAGGGCCTGCCTCATGCGCGGTTTGATGCCATCCAACGATCATACGACTATTTCATCCATACCTATAAAGACCCCTTCTTAAGTAATTTCAGTTCGTTATATCCGGAAACCAACCTCAACCTGGATAAAATGAACGCGGCAGTTGCCTTGTTGCCTTTATATAACGATTACAGGGCCTTTTGCAAAATGCCCCAAAGGATTGAGCATACTATCTGCAATGTTTCTTCAGCGGGCTTGTATGTTGGCAGCAGCGGAGACAAAATCAGGTTCAATATTTCGGCCAACAGGTTTTTAAGTAAAATGATCAGGATCATCATAGGCCGTTTATTGGAAATTGGCCGCGGAGATATGAGTGTTGATGAGTTTGAGTCCTATTTAATCAGCAAAGAAACGCCGAAGATCATCATCCCGGCTTACCCGCAGGGGCTATATCTTTCGAAGGTTACCTACCCTTATCTGGATTTACCGGCACGAACTACATTTGCTGCTTCGCTGCAAAGCGTTGCCGATACGGAGTGGCATAATATATAATTAATACCCAAAAAATAGGCGCAGCATCTTTCAGTCTCAATAGCTATCGGGAACCTTACTTTCCGACTGCCTGTCTTCCGGACTTTCGGACTTTCGGACTTTCCAGACTTTCCAGACTTTCCAACTTATTAAATATATTTTGGGTAATTTCGCCCTTTAAAGCAAAAAGATGGCCTGGTCCGAAAAATTAAAGCTAAGTAAGCAAATGATAAAGTCCGCAACCGAAAACGGTTATGCGGGCCCTAAGGAAATTCAGCAAAAAACGTTGGCCCGCATATATGGCGGTCAGGATGTTATTGCCGTAGGTCCGGAGGGTTGCGGAAAAACCACCACTTATATTTTAAATGTTTTAAACCGGTTGAAATACAATGCAGATGGCGTGCCCCTGGTACTTATCCTGGTGCCCGATAAAGAAGCCGTGCTTGATGTGATTGATCGTTTTGAAAAGCTGAATCCAAATAAATCGGTAGCTATAGTTGGTTTATATGCTGCGCCAGGCATCGAAAGCCAGATGAATGCACTCGCCGACGGAGCAGATATAGTAGTTGCCACTCCAGACCGCGCACGCGCCATCTACCTGAAACTGGGCCTCAATCTAAATAAAATTGAGCTTTTAATTATTGACGATGCCGACCTGATTGTTAAACAAGGGTTGCAATTACCAGTTGCCGAACTGGCTAATAGTATTACCAAATGCCAGCACCTGGTGTTTACCGAGGTAATGCACGAACGCTTAGATAAAATGATTGCGCCATTTACGGCGTCTGCGCAGGTTGTTGAGGTGGAAGAATTACTGGAAACACAGCTGGAAACCCATCCGCAGGTATTGTACCATGTACCAAACTTTATTACCAAGCTCAACCTGCTGAATTTATTTATGCACGATACGGAGCTGTTCACCAAAACGGTTGTTTTTGTGAATACCCGCTTTACTGCAGAAAATATTTATAAAAACCTGCAAAACCGCCTAAAAAACGCAGTTGCCATTTTAAACCCATGGTCGGTTGAGTTGAATGGATTTAAAGATATTGAAGATTTTAAGCTATTGGATAGTGCAACGGCGCTCATCATCGCCAACGAAAATGATGATGAGCCAGACTTAAAAAACATTCCCTTCCTGTTACATTTTGAGTTGCCTGCCGATAAAGAAACCTATATCAGCAGGATCACCACTTCCGCTGCAGACGCAGACGAAGAAACCATGGCCATTACCTTTATCACCGACCTGGAACTGAACATGGTTAAAAAGATAGAGCAGGCAACCGGTCAAAAGATAGCCATTGGTGAATTGCCAGAAGAACTGGTTATTGAAAATGATAAAAAGCGTGGCGCTGTTGAAGGAAAGCAAGCGGTAAAAAACAAAGCGGCCCTGCCGGTTCCCGGAGAAGCCTTCCACGAAAAGAAAGCCAAAAACGCAAAAACGACTAACTACAGCTCGGGCACCAAAGCGAAGATGGACAACAAACGGAAACATTCGTAGGTAGAGGTTAGAGATTGGAGATTAGAGGGAAATACCAGTTTGGATTTTTAGCTCCGCCCAGTAGTCACGCGTTTTTACTGGCGTATTTTCTGAAATATTTGCGGGTGAACCAGTGGATGGGGAACAAAATAAACAACGAATCAAGCGCCCAGCGCAACTGGTAAAACGCTATAGGGATAGACAGCATAAAAACGATAACCGAAGTAAACTGCCTGAAAAAAAGATATTTTACTATTGCTACCGGCAATTCTTTACCGGTAAGCCGGCCGTTATAGGAAGCATAAGCCAGCATCAGCATAGTCAATAATGCAATCACCATCATGCTGCCGATATAAAATACAAAGCTGATTGGCTCCTTCGGATAGGTACCAAATAACATGGCCGGAAACGGAATAAATGATATGGATAGCAGGTAAACGATGTTCATCCACAAAAACGGGGTATCAATATGTGTTACCAGGTTAAGCATCCGGTGATGAAACGTCCAGTATAAAGCCACCAGCAGAAAGGTCAGGACGTACGTGGTAAAACTTGGTACCATTCCCAGTATGGCATAGGGCAACTGCATGTGTACTTCGTCGGCGGGGATGTGTGGTACTTTAAGGTTAAATACCAGCAAAGTAACCGCAATGGCAAATACCCCATCGCTGAATGATGTTAGCCGGGCGGTTGTGATGGTATCGTCGGTTATCCGGCTCATGCGTTAATCAATTGGGCTATTTACATACAAATCTTCCACCTTTTTGCGCGCCCAGGGCGTTTTACGCAAAAATGCCAGGCTTGATTTGATGCTGGGTTCCGATAAAAAACAATTGATGCGGATACGGTAGCCCAACTCGGGCCAGCCATAATGGGCAACCAGGGCATTTAATATCATCTCCAGCGTTTTACCGTTCAGCTTTTGATTCGATCCTTGTTTTGTCATCGATACAAAAATAAGATAAACAAGCACAGATGCAATTATTGCATGGGAACGATGCGGCAAGCCAAACGCAAAAAGAGACTGTATCAAAAATCAATTAATGAAAACTATAACAAATATTCTTTGGTCGTAGTGGCCTTAGTGCCTCCTTCGTGTTCATTGTGGTTTAAAAATTAACCACTAAGGTCACGAAGAAGGCACAAAGTAACACAAAGCCTTGATACGGACGGGATTTTGTGAGATTGTTCAAGAATGGTTTTGCTTTTGATACAGCCTCCACGGTAGAATCCATTAAAAATCAATTCTTTTCGAGGTACTCGGCCAGCGAAGTACCCACAATATGTGTCCATCCCATAACAAAGTTCGATTTGGCAAAATCGGGCTCGTTGGGGAAGGTTTCCAAACCAGTATGGGTAAGCTTAACGGTTGTTCTATCGCCTTCATCAAACAGTTCCCAGGTTACGTATGATTGTCCGGGGTAGCCATCATAACGCCAGGTATGGGTAAGTTTTTTGCCGGGAATAACTTCGGTAACCACACAAATATGCAGGTAGCTTTTTTCAGGCGGGCCGCCGCTAAAACGAAATTCGAAACCTACTTCGGGTTCAAATTCCTCCAGTTTAAAATACCATTGCTCCATTTTATCGCGGTCGGTAATGGCCTGCCAAACCTTTTCGGCGGGCGCGTTATAGGTTCGTTCAATTACAAATGGTTCAGTTTCCATAATCTTAAATATAATTCAGTTAATGGTTATTTATTCTTCGGTTTCCGCCTCAACATATTCTTTCAAAGCGGTGCCGATAAAGTGTGTCCAACCTTCCTTAAAATTGTGGATGGCAAGGTCAGGATGCAGATCACCACGGAAAGTTTCGAGCCCGGTATGGGTTAAAATAAGCTTTGTTTGGTCTCCCACCGGGAACAACTCCCAGGTCACTACTGAATTACCCGGGTAACCACCAAATTTCCATTCGTAGCTTATCTTTTTGCCCGGCTCCACTTCCGTTATTTTCCATATATGCACAAAAACCTTTTCGCCTTGCAACACATCAAACCGGGTTTCAAAACCAATTTCGGGTTCAAATGCCGTTAGCATGGGGAAGTACCATTGCTGCATTTTGTTTAAATCGGTTATAGCCTCCCAAACTGTTTGGGGCGTTGCATTATAAACACGCTCAACTACTACTGGTTCATTTTTCATTTTTGTTCGATTTTAATGATGATGTATTACCGGCTGCGGCTTCCTTATCCAAAAAATCGCCAAGTGCATCCAGCTTTTGATTCCAAAAAACCTTGTATTTTTCAATCCAGGAGGCTACTTCTCCAAATTTCTGAAGATTGGCCGAGCAGTAATGCTCCCTTCCCAGCCGGGTAATGGTGACTAAACCGCATTGGGTTAAAATTTTTATTTGTTTTGATACAGCCGGTCGGCTGATAGTAAAATTATCGGCCAGGGTATTTAAATTCATTTGGCCGGCAGCCAATAAATCTATAATTTCCCGCCTGGTGGGATCGGCAATTGCCTGGAATACGTCGCGTCTCATAAAATAATAATATATCAGTAACCGTTCAGTTACAAATATAAGCGAAACCAATCGGTTACGAAAGTGCAAACCCAATATTTTTTCAAATAGCTGATTAACAGGTAAATAAATTTTTAAATTTCAAAAGTGGAAACTTTGTGTAAACCATTTTTACCTATGCTTTTGAGAGTAATCTTAAAAAGTCAATCATTTTGGATAATCCCCAACTATTTCTCCGATGGATTTTTCTTCCCCACTGATAGTTTTTCTACGAGCTTTTCCAGGCGATCGATTTTGGTTTTTTCCTGTTTGGCTGATAGTATCCAAACCACGTATTCCTTTTTGTTGGAGAAGGAGAGCGACTCGTAAAAACTCATTGCAGCAGGGTGCTGCGCCAAAACGGTGTGCATCTCATGTGGCAGCGTGATCTTCCGGTTTTCCAGGTCGATAAAAGCCGAATGCTCATTCTTCTTTATTTCTTCGTTGCAAAATTCCGAGACTTTTGTTTGCCCCTCCTGCTTCAGGCGGATGGCGGTCCAGGTATCATCAATGGACGCGGCGGCGACGGTTCGCAGGCCATATTTGGCGGGCTCGTCCCAGCTGCCCATCATTTCCAGGTCCGATTTAATGCCCGAACTTTTCTTGGGATAGGCTATCCATACAACCGTATCCGGCTTTAGCAAAGGTGCTATCACTTTTAAACCAGCAGCCAGTTCGGCACTATTGAGCGCAAAAAGTTGAATGCCGTCAAAATCGCCAACCGGGTTAAAATGGGCAGAGGCACCATCGGGTAAAGGCTCCAGTAAGGAAAGATAATTAGCGGGCGCGTTATAAAACAGCCAATTTTTCCCCGGTTTAAGCTGTAGTTTTTTGGCGACAGCGCTTGGGGAAGGACTTGTTGATGGTTGATTATTCATAGCCTTGTTGGGTTTACGGACTGGGTGATATAAATCAAAAATAAAGATTTACAATTAGCAAAAAAATATAAATTGCGACCGAAAGCAACGGCAAGCTTTCGCCTATGAAATAACATAATGAACTACTTTGATATCGACAAAAGAAAGAAGGCTTTTATTTTCGAACTGGACGATGTGCTTTATCCCGAAAAAGACTATTTGTTCCAGGTGTACTATCTTTTTGCAAGCCTGCTGGAATATACCGAACTAATTGATGCGAAGGCTGTAACGGAACTGATGGTTAATACGTATACAACAGAAGGGAATGAAAAGGTTTTTGATCGTGTGGCTGAGCGCTTTGGTATAAACGAGCGGTACCGCATTAATTTAAATCACCTTTTTATAACTGCCAAACTGCCTTTAAAGCTGTTGCTATATAAAAATATGCTAAATTTACTCCAGGAAATTGTTATCGACCGTAAAAAGGTGTTTATAGTAACGAATGGGAATCCGCAGCAGCAATTAAATAAAATTAAACAAACTGAGTGGCACGGGCTGGAGCAATATTTAACCGCTTATTTTGCTGAAGAATCAATGGCAAAACCCGAACCAGATGTCATTCATTTATTACTAAAAGAGCATGATCTGCAGCGGAGGGATATATTAATGGTAGAGAATGCCGAGACCGACAGGCTATGTGCCGATGTATGCGGGATTGACTATATCAATGTTCAGGAGTTTTTATAACAGGAAATGATACCATAAGCGCTTAATTTGCGTTAACAAGCTATTTACAGGAGACATACATTATATTAAAAATATGAAAAAAATATTTTACTTAACGTTGGCGCTTTTTGCAGGATTTATTTATGGTTGCAGCAAGGGGAAAAACAGTAAAGGTACTAACAATCCAACTGAGCCTTCAAAAATAGGCACCACCGTGCAGCTGATACAGGATTCCATCTGGCTTTATGCCAAGGAAGATTACTTGTGGTACGACCAGTTGCCAAGTTACGCAGCGTTTGGACCGCGCACATTTACTAATCCCGACGATTTAACGGCCTTGCAAAATGAGCTCGACGCACTGTCGCAATACGCAATTAACCCGGCTACCAATCCCCCTAAGCCTTACGAGTATTCAAACTACAATCCCGGTACGGCTAAATATTCGTTTGTTGATGACGGCACTGAAACCGGGGCGCTTAACGGTGTAAAGGGCGATTTTGGTTTTGATGTGCAATACAACAAGGAAAAGGACCTTAGGATTGAGTATGTTTATGCGGGTTCCCCGGCTGGCCTGGCAGGTATAAAACGCGGCGACGAAATCACCAGCATAAATGGCAGTACTAATATAACATATGATGGCCCGGGATACGAGACAGGCACCAGCACAAATTTAAACTTTGTTAGTAACGCCATATATAACAGCAGCACCATAGCCATGGTAATGCAAAGGCCCGACGGCAGCACTTATAATGCTAATATTAACACGGCAAATTATAATGTAAACCCAGTTTTAAAGGATACGGTATACACCAGTACAAGCGGCACAAAGGTTGGTTACATTGTATTCAACAGCTTTGTATCGGATGCCGTTGCCGATCCTGTATTGCAAGCAGCGTTTAATAAATTTACGACTGCTGGAGTAACCGAGCTGATAGTTGACTTGCGTTACAACGGCGGAGGCTACGTTTCAACCGCCGAACATTTGGATGACCTGATTGTACCTGCCGCTAAAGACGGAAGCTTAATGTACAATACATACTACAACAGCAACCTGGTGACCGGGAAAGACCCCCTGTTGCATAACCAATGGCGCCAGGGCAGCCCTGATTATAACTACGCCCAATTTGACTATTCAGTTGCAGGCAATGCCACCTATTTTGCCAAAAAAGGCTCATTGAACGTAAACCGCGTGTTTTTTATCATCACCGGCCAAACAGCATCTGCCAGTGAATTAACGATAAACAATTTACGCCCGGAAATGACTGTACAGTTTGTAGGCGAACAAAGCTATGGCAAACCGGTAGGCTTTTTTGATATTGATATTAACAAGTACATCCTGTACACACCTGAATTTTCGGTTCAAAATTCAGCTGGACAAGGTGGATATTATGACGGTTTTACACCTGGCGCCCCAGGGTATCCAGGCGCACTTGTTTATGATGACCTTACAAAAAATTGGGGCGATACATCAGAACGCTGCCTGTCTTCAATTCTGCATTACGAAAACTCCGGCAAATATGCGGTGGCGCAGGCGCCTAAATTAAAATCAGGCTCGTTTACAAGCTCTTCGTTTGCCGCGTCGTTTGCCGCAATAAACCGCAAACGCACACCACTTAAGGCACATAAATTTATTGGCATGATTGGCAAAAAAATAAAAGACGTAAAGAAAAAATAATTAAATAGCTGATATTAAACGTAAAAGGCTGCTTCCTGACGGGGCGGCCTTTTGCGTCTTTACAAGTTAACAAGGCTACAATTCGAATACTTTTTTAAACAATTGGCGCACAATGCGGGTTAAGACAGGGGTGCACTTAACGGCCCTGGTGATATTAAGCCACCCACATCAACAAACGTACAACCGAAAAACATGGGATTAAACTTCATCAAAAGAATTACACAGATCAGGAATATTTTAAACGTAGTTGTTAAAAAAATTGATGACGATAAAGGATTTAAAACACAGCAATTTTTAAACGATAATCTATTCAATAATCCTAAATATACCGATTCAAAAAGGCTGAATAAACACGAGTACCAGGTGTTTTCGCAAAATGGCGAGGATGGGATAATTGCTGAAATTTTTAACAGGATAGGAATTACCAATAAATATTTTATTGAATTTGGCGTTGAGAATGGCCTGGAATGTAATTCAACCAATTTATTGTATAAAGGATGGAGTGGTTTTTGGATTGACGGGAACACCGATTCCTGCAAACAAATTGGCGAACGCTTTAAGGATTTGATTGATAGCGAGCAATTAAAAATAAAAAACGCTTTTATTGATGCCGACAATATCCAATCGCTGTTTGACGATGCAGGGGCGCCCGCTGAACCGGACCTGCTTTCGATTGATATAGATTACAACGATTACTATATCTGGAAAGCTATTACCCGCTATAAGCCAAGGGTAGTTGTTATTGAGTACAACTCGATTTTCAGGCCGGACACTGAATTTGTGGTAAAATATAATGCTAAAAGGACCTGGGATAATACCAGTCATTTTGGTGCATCGCTGGCGGCTCTTGAAAAACTAGGGGCCGAAAAGGGTTACCGGCTGGTCGGTTGTGTTTTTACGGGCAGCAATGCTTTTTTTGTAAGAGAAGACTTGATTGGCGACCTGTTTGAAGCCCCATATACCGCCGAAAACCATTACGAGCCTAACCACGATTTCCTCCTGTTCCGGGCAGGTCACCCCAGGAACCGAATCCCGGATTGAAGCGGAAAGCTAAAAGACCAAAGCTTAAAGCAAAAAAAGTGTGGACTGTAAAAATAAAGCTTTTTGCTTTCGGCTTTCTGCTTTAAGCTTTTTTCGGCTTAATCTACCAACTCCCGCAAATCAACCGGCACTACGCGCGATATGCCTTGTTCAACCATGGTTACGCCGTAAATAATATCGGTGCTGGCGATGGTGCGTTTATTATGGGATATAATGATGAATTGCGACTCCGTCGAAAACTTGCGGATGATGTTGTTAAACTTATCGATATTGGTATCGTCAAGCGGCGCGTCAACCTCATCAAAAATACAGAACGGGGCCGGTTTTAACAGGTAGAGCGAAAACAGTATGGCTGTTGCGGTAAGGGTTTTTTCGCCCCCGGAAAGCTGATTGATTGACAGCGGGCGTTTTCCTTTTGGCTTGGCAATAATGTCTATATCCGATTCAAGGGGCCTGCTGGGGTCACTTAATATCAGGTCGCACGAATCTTCCTCATTAAATAATGACCGGAAAACCTTGATGAAGTTTTCCCTTACCAGCGTAAACGAGGTCATGAATTTTTCCCGGGCGGTATCGTCTATCTCTTGTATGGTCGCCAGTAAGGAAGCCTTTGCATCGCTCAGATCTTTTTTCTGCGCCTGTATAAACGTGTAGCGCTCGTTCATTTCGTTATAAGCCTCAACGGCCATCGGGTTAATGGCGCCAAACTCATCGAGTTGCTTTTTAAGTTTCTCGGTTTTTTCGCGGATCTCGTATTCATCTTCGTCCCCGGCGATATTAGCCTCGGGCAACTCCTGAATATCCACATTAAACTCAACCGATAAACGTTCTTTTAAGGCATTTAATTCCAGCTTCAGGTTGTTGCGCTCATCCTTAAGCTCGTTTTCTATAATTTCGGCATTATCCTTTTTGCGTCTTAATGCTGTTATCTCGTTTTCCGATTCGGATATTTTTCCGCGCCACTCATAATATTCCTGTTCAGCCTGCTGGGTAGCCTTTTCAAGCTCATCCTTCTGGGCATACATACCAATCAAATCCTCATCCGTATTATCAGACATTTGCAAGTTTTCCTGGATGGCGATTTTCACTTTTTCCAGTTCGGCGTTGTTTTGCTTTATTCTTGCTTCAAGGCTTTCCTGCTGGGTATCGCGGTAATCGAGGTCCTTGATTAAACCTGATACTTTATTTTGCTGCTGATGGAAACGGATATTCTCCTGGTTATATGCGTTTGACTGTACGGACACATACTCGTTCAACTCGGCAAACAACTGTTGCTTCTCAGCTAACAGATCGCCCTGGGTTTGTTTTTGAATCTTTAGCTCTTCCAGTTGCGGATGCAGCGCGATTTTTTCGGCTTTAATGCTTTCAATTTTGCGTGCAATATCTTCTTTGCGGTTAAGGCTGTTTTCGATAAACGTTTGATACTGCTCCTGCCGGGTTTTTACTGTTACCAGTTCGGTATTCAGCAGGTTGAGTTCCTGTTGCTTTTGTTTTATCTCCGCTGCTTTTCCCGATGCTTTTAAGGTTGAAATTTTGGTTTGCAAGGCTTCGAACCGGTTTTTAAAATCGGTTAACTCAACATCTATCAGCTTAATAACTTTCAGCAACGCTTCCAGGTTTTTCGCACGGCCTATACGCTTGCCTTCAAACAGTCCAACCGACCCGCCGGCCATCGCATATTTTGATTTATTAAACTTACCGCTTTTACCAATTACCACCACGCCCGCTGGTAAGCTGGCATTGTTAAGGGCGTGTTCGTTATTATCATCAATCAAATAAACGTTCCGCAGCAAATGATCGCATAACGGCTGGTAATGTTTATCCACCTCCACCACATTAAGCGCAGGTATGGCGCCCTCCAGGTCTACGGCGATGCTTGTGCCATTGGCATCGTAATTATCGAGCACAAAAAAATGGGCCCGGCCCTGCGCTGCTTTGCTTAACAGGTTAATCCCACGTATGGCCTCATTATAAGTATCCACCACGTAGTGGTTCATCAGGGGCTCCAGGTAGTTTTCAATAGCCACCCGGAAATCCTCGCGACAAAACAAAATATCGCTAAACAGCGGGGCGTTTTTTGACCAGTCGGTATTTTTCTTTAAAAACCTGATGGACTCCGGGAAACCTTCCAGGTTATCCACCATACTTTTGGTCAGGTTGTACTCGTTTTGTTTGGCGTCGAGTTTTCTGCCCTCGCGGATAATGCTTTCCTGTATAATTTTTATCTCTTCATCAGTTTGTTTTATCTGCTCCTGTAAATCGGCTTCAAACTCAACAACACTGCGATAATCTTCATCCAAAACCGCTACCCGTTCTTCCAGGCCATAAACCACTTCATTAAAATGCGAAAGTTCGGCCTCCTTGTTGGTGGCGTCTTCCATATTTCGCTGACTTTCCTGCTCGAGGGCCTGCTGCTGAATCTGCAATATATCCAGGTCCTTTTCGGCTTTATAGGCTTGGTTTTGCAACCGGGTGTTTATGTTAATTAGCTCATTCAATTCATTTCGCGCGGCGGATTGCTGCTCTTTCAGCTCATCAACAGCCTCCTTTAAATCAGCTACTTTCAGTTTAACCGTTTGCAGGTTCTCATCCTCGGTGGCTTTTTCTTCGGACAGACGTTTGATATTGTACAGCACATGGTTCAGCTGGTTTTTATCGCGATCCAACTCCTCGGTTAACCGCGCTTCTTTATCCTGCTGAAATTTTAGCTGTTCATTCTTTATCTTTTTCTCGCTCTCATAGGCCCGTATTTTACCAACATATTCGTTGGTGGCTTTTTGCTGGACAGACAGATTCTTCTCCTTGGTGAGGCTATCCAGTTTATGCTGCTGGATAACTGCCTCTAATGAGTCTATCAACGTAACGATGCCCGATTTTTCGACCCGGTGCTTTTGCTCCTGCTCCTCAATGCGGCTTAACGACTCGCTGAAAGCCACTATCCTGAACGAGGCCAGGGTTATGCTGAGCGTTTTATATTGATCGCGCAAGCGGTAGTACCTTTCGGTTTTCTTCGCCTGGTTTTCCAGCGTTTTAAGGTTTTTCTCTATTTCAAAAAAGCAGGTCCTCTACCCTCTCCAGGTCGGCTTCGGTATCTTTTAGCTTGCTGAAAGTTTGTTTTTTGCGGAGTTTATATTTCGATATGCCCGATGCCTCCTCAAACAAATTACGGCGGGAACCTTCTTTATTGGTGATAATCTCATCGATCATTTTTAGCTCGATGATTGAGTATGAATCAGCCCCGATGCCCGTATCAAGGAACAAATCGGTAATGTCCTTTAACCTGCATTGTACATCATTTAAGCGGTACTCGCTCTCACCTGTGCGGTAGAGCCTGCGGGTAAGGGTTACCTGTGTAAAATCAGTAGGGAGAATATTTTTTGTATTATCGAAGGTTAGTGATACCTCGGCCAGGTTGGCAGCCTTACGGCTTTTGGTGCCGTTAAAAATAACGTTATCCATTTTCTCGGATCGCAGCATCCGGGTGCTTTGCTCGCCCAGCACCCAACGGATAGCATCCACTACGTTTGACTTACCGCAGCCATTGGGGCCCACAATAGCAGTAACCCCCTCATTAAAGTTGATGGTTATTTTATCTCCAAAGCTCTTGAATCCTTTGATTTCTAAGCGGGTAAGCTGCATTTACGTTGTACTGATCCTGAAAAATTCGAACCTTCAAATTAATCATAAATTTTTCATTTTTTAACAATATTTTTTGGAGGAAGGTAAGAGGCAAAAGGCGAAGGGAGAAAGGTAAAAAGCCAGAAGGAGTTGCTTAAGGGCCAGATTTACGAAGGAGAAAGGTAAAAGGTGAAGAGTGAAAGGTAAAAGCCCAAAAAATTCATCAGGGCCAGATTTACGAAGTTTAATTCGGTTTGTTTTTTCAAAAGGACTCATTGAGGGCTTTCGCCGTTTAAAAACTTCGTAAATCTTTACTTTTCAAAGCCGAAAATCTGATTTAAAAACCTTTCGCCCTTCACCTTTCGTCTTTAACCTTCTTTTCTTAAACAAAGATCTCGCCCTTCAAATATGTCACCGCTTTGCCGCTGATGAGTACGCGGTCGCCTTTTAGTTCACACCAAAGTTCGCCGCGGCGGGATGATAATTGCAAAGCGTGCAGTTTATCCTTGCCCAATTTATCCGCCCAATACGGTATCAGGTTACAATGTGCCGATCCGGTTACCGGATCCTCGGGTATGCCCGCACCTGGGGCGAAGAAACGGGATACAAAATCGACAGTGTTTCCTTTGGCTGTTACAATTACGCCCACGGTATCCATTTTGGACAGCGCGAAAAAATCGGGTGAAATATCCTTAATGTCATCTGCCGACTCATACACCAGGAAATAATCACGCGACCTTAAAACTTCAATCGGTTGTTTTTCGCCCAAGGCCTCAACCAAACCAATCGGCGGATCGATATGAATGGGTGGCCGCGAGGGGAAATCCATGGTATATTTATCTCCCTCTTTTGTTACAGTTAATGTGCCTGCTTTAACGGTTTCAAAATGAATCTCATTCCCTTTAAATCCCAATTCGGTAAACAAAATGTGGGCAGAAGCCAAAGTGGCATGGCCGCAAAGGTCGATCTCATATTCTGGAGTGAACCACCTGAGTTTGTACCCGGTTTCATTTTTCACAAAAAAGGCCGTTTCCGCGAGGTTATTTTCTATGGCAATTTTTTGCATAGCCTCGTCCGGAAGCCATTCGTCAAGCGGGCAAACAGCGGCAGGGTTTCCGCCAAAAAGCTTATCAGTAAAGGCATCAGCCTGGTAGATGGCAATCTTCATATTTTTAAGGTAAATCGAGGTAAAAGGCGAAAGGTTAAAGGTAAAAGGCTTGTATATATTAATACCTTTTATCTTTCGCTTTTCGCTTAAATACAAGCGTTAAATATATACATTATCAGGTTAAAGGCAAACAGTTTCTTACCTTTCGCCTTTGACCTTTCACCTTCTATTCTATCCACAATACCGAATTTCCGGTATGTTCGTTATTTTGTTCCCAAAGCTTGTTGCCCGGGTCGCGGATCCATTCTCCGTCAACCCTGAATTTGTACAGGTATTTTCCGGGTTTCAGGTAAAACGGGATGGACCATTCATCGTCCTCGTGCCGCATTGTATAACCATCGGGTTCCCAATCATTAAATACACCGCATAACGTAACTACGCCTGCATTACTACGCCCCTTAAGCACAAAGGTATAATTGGGCCTCACCGCTAAAAACGACCATGGTTCGTTTTTAATAACAGAGCGATGCGGGTTGGCGGGGTCTTTTACCGGTTCACCATCCACTATAAACCGGTAACTATAGTTGCCGGCTGCAAGGGTCAGCGGCAGCACCCAGGCATTTCCTTTTCTCTGAAGGCTTAACTCATTTTTACCAAAATTGTTAAAATCACCCACTAAAAGCACTTTTTTTGCATTGGGATAACCGCTCAGTTTAAAAACTACGGTTTCGCCTAAATTTAAAACGGAGCTCAGATAAGCATCGTTTTCATTCTCTTTTATCTTCACGGGATTGTTAGGGTCGGTTATCCATTGTCCGTCCACCATAAAACGGTAATAATATTTGCCATCGGCCAGGTACACCTGTCGTTCCCAAACACTGCTTTTGTGCTCCATAATGAGTTCTCCGGCATTCCAGCCATTGAAGTCGCCAGCAACAACTATCCGCCGGGCCGTCGGATGCCCCGTTAACTTAAAAGTGTAGTTATATTTAAAGTAAACCGAGTTGAGCGTACCACCGCCGTCATCAGCCTCTACAAGGTTATTCGGGTCGGTTGTCCAGCGGCCGTCAGCAATATACTTGTATTCATAAGCGCCCGGACCAAGCTTTAAATCGAGTATCCAGCCACCGTCGGTTTTCTTCATCAGCCCTTTTAAGGTGCTCCAGTTGTTGAAACTACCTGAAAGGAATACTCTTTTTGATCGTTCGTAGCCGGGTAGAATAAAGCGCGTTAAGCCAGTGGATAGTTCATATACCGTTATCTTTGCGAATTTATTCACCCCAAACTTAACTTCGGCAGGGTAGCCCGGCTTTCCTTCTATATTAGGAATATTTACCGTAATACGCCCCGGGTTGCTCTGCGGATTATTATCCAGATCCGTCAAGGGGCGCTCAAACTGGATGATATTTTCCCTGCGCGAGGTCATGGTCCATCCGTCGTTTACCACTGCGTTAAAATCGCCTTTTATCAGTTGTCCGGCGCTTGAAGGGTTTATACCTGCCGTTTTTAATACACTATCCAAAACGCTTTTAGGCGATTGCAAATCGATCTGCAAAATCAAATGATCATGCGCAATAACCAGGGAATTACGGTTTTGGGCAATAGCCGTTTTAATACTGCACAAAAGCAATATCCCAACAAAAGCCAAATACCATTTATTCCTCATATTTACTGGTAGGTGTAAATGTACATTTCAAATTCCTTTTTCACGTAATTGATGGTGAATATCCCCCGTACAAAAAAATCATAGCCCAATATGCCATCAACTTTATAATCGTACGATCGTCCCATTTTCTCCAGGTCGGTGAGGAGCACATGGTTCTTCATAAACTTACGGTCGCCGATAATCAAATTATCAAAACGCGCAAAAATAACTTCGAAACTGGAGCCGCCCACGCCGGTAAGCTTTGAATGGCTGATCACTGTCATACTGTCCTGCATTCTTTTGGTTTTGCGGTAGTCGAGCAGGTTGGTTTCGGCCGCGCTGTCAAAGGCAAACCAAAAAGTAGTGTTTTCAAAAGTGCCTTTTAAAAATATAACATCGTTTAAATAACGGAACGGGCTTACCATAAACCTGTCGTTATAAATTCTTTCTGTTTCGGGGATATTGCCATTATTATCCAGCTTCTGGATATATAGCACACTGCGGAACAAGTCAACCGTGAGCGCAAATTTTGTAAATAGCCGGTTACCCAATAAACCCAGTATTTTAATACCCCTGCCGTTTTCAATAAACGACAGATCGGTAACATCTGCCGTGAGCCTGCTGTATGTTAAATCGAGAATTTTGAAGTCATGCACCTCGGTGGTAAATGAACCGGATGAGGTACCGTTTATCCCGCCCGACTCCTGGTCGGCTATTTTGGGCGCATCCCTGAAATAGGTTTCGTTTAAAACCAGGTAAGGCGCACCGGTGTCCAGCACAAAGTTACCTTCTACCGAATCAACCATCGCTTCAACAATGATGAGGTTACCGGCCCTTTTGATAGGGACCGCCAGGGTTTTAAAATCGGCAAAGGGAGGTGGATCTGGGTCTACACGGGCATTTTTAAAGCTGATATTACCAATGGTTATCTTTTTGCCGGCCGAAACGTGACAGCAACAAATGATTAAAAGTAACAAAAGATAAACCCGGCGCATTGAACCTTATTAATATCCAATAGACAATGTTTTTTATGGCGCCGTTACAGGTTTCCCGAAATAAACAGGCGGAACCCCGATCAATTTATACCACTGAGGTACCGGTAAGTAACTAATTCATCAACATGGTTAACGGGTTTAGTACAGCCGTTATCCAATATGATCAGCCGGTCGCTCACATCCAGCACGTTATAGTATTGATGGTCGGTTATGATAATCCCTTTCCGTTTGGCGCAGTTTTTTATCACTGGTTTAAAAAATTCCGTTTGCACAGGGGAAATATGCGTGAAGGGTTCATCAAGCAGTATAAAATCAGCTTTATTATAAATGATCACCAAGGTCTCCAGCATTCGCAACTCTCCGCCCGAAAGTTGGCCGACCGTTTTATGGTGATGTTTTTGATAGACATCCTGCAGGGCAAACTCGTCCCAAAAAGCGGGGTCAATTAACATTTTTGCCAAACTGCTAATCCTAATGCCATGGGGTAAGTAATTATGTTGTGGCAGGTAGGCAATTTGCCCACCGGCATAGCCGCTGTAAACATACTGGTTGTTGATGCTTACATATTTGTAAGATGGAATAAGCGACCCGAAAATTATTTTTTAACAGGGAAGATTTGCCCGATCCGTTACGCCCCAGCAGGCCCACAATTTCGCCTACGCTGCATTGCAGAAATACATCCTGCAAAATTTTCCTGTCA
>Ga0206898_10146_pt1 | contig 20956 bp, 22 predicted proteins | sample Alteio_BWOrgHeat_50_FD_153237 | JGI IMG/M metagenome (GOLD analysis project Ga0206898, IMG submission 153237) | Enriched cells from forest soil in Barre Woods Harvard Forest LTER site, Petersham, Massachusetts, United States -... | ecosystem: Environmental > Terrestrial > Soil > Temperate forest >...
ACTGCAGCACTTGGAGGCTCTTTAAATGACGCCCGGCGTGATCAGAACGATTGCGATCTGTATCTTCCGCGATGGCGAACGCATCCTGGTCGGCGAGGGATATGATCAGTCGAAGGCCCAGACCTTCTATCGGCCCCTTGGCGGCACGATCGAGTTCGGCGAGCGCAGCTTTGACACGGTCGTTCGTGAGCTGCGTGAAGAGATCGGCGCGGATGTTGCCAACCTGCGCTATCTCGGCACGATCGAGAATATCTTCTCTTACGAGGGCGAGACCGGCCACGAGATCGTTCGAATCTACGAGGGCGACCTGGTCGATAAGTCGTTGTATGGCTGCCAAACCATCGACGGTCATGAAGACACGCCGGACGGCCCTTTGCCTTTCAAAGCGGTGTGGGTTCCCATCGCTCAGTTCGTCGGAGGCCGCTCGCCGCTCTATCCCGATGGCTTGTTGGAGCTCCTTGGGGAACGCGGCTGGCTCGATAGTCGTTATAAGGTGTAGCAGTATTTCGAGAGCCAGCAGTTTGGAGGCAGGCGTTATGGGCTTTTTCAAGCAGCTTTTCCGTTTTTGGAGGGTGACTCGCCGGGTGGGCGGCGCGCGAGCCATCTTCGATTTTGCGCGCCATGCGCCGCGATACTTTCAATTGATGGTGAGGCTCTTGAAAGACCCGCGCGTTTCTCCGTTCCCGAAGGCGGTCTTCCTGGGCACGGGAATCTTTGCGATCAGCCCGCTGAACATTCCGGAGTGGGTGCCGGTGGTGGGCACGCTGGACGACATCGGCCTTGCGATCTTCGCGATCACGTTCTTTTTGGGCCGAATTCCCGCCGATGTCATGAGCGAGCACCGCCAGGCATTGGGATTGAAGGCTATAGAAGAGTTGTAGAACCCGGGGAACGAAGCCCCGCCGGCTTGCCGGCGGGGCTTTTGTTATCGGCGGTTTACTACCGGTTAACTTGGGGTGCGCTACTATGCTTGTATTCCGGTAGATATTTCCTCTACAAGAAGCTATTATTTTCGAACATTTGTTCCTAATAAATACAAAAATGCCTTGACCTTGTAGTTATTTTATGCTACAATTAAATACTGTCGCGCAACAAAGGTATGAGTTCTGGCTCCTTGTGCTTACACCACGCTTGAGGTGGCTAGTTTAACCGGCTTCTCGATAAGACAGCTTGACTACTGGGCTCGTCAGGGGTTGTTAGAACCCAGCGTTCAGCAATCGTTCGGCAGAGGTTCCCGCCGGCTGTACTCCTTCAACGACTTACTTCATCTACTGCTCCTCTATCGTCTCAAAGATATTGGTTGGTCAACTCAAAAGATTCGGACTGCCATAGGTACTATGCGGTCCATCATGGATGACTCTGATCCTCTCAAGAACGCACTTCTCGTCCATGGTAGCGGTAGGCTAGTTGCTCTGTGCAAGACAAAAGAAGGCAGTCGTGTTTTACTCGATGCGTTGAGTACAGGTGGGCAGCGAGTAATGGAATTTGTGCTTGAGACGGTGGAGGCAGAGACACGTCTTATGATAACTCGCTTTGAAAATAGGACAGCTGAACATGACTGACAAACATTCAGCGATAGAACTGATAGTGGAGGCTAAGAAGAGTCTCTATGAGATAGGTTATACGGGCGAACTGGTGTTGGATGATTATCAGTTCGCTGATATGTTTGATGATAAGGTTCCCGTCCAACGGGCCGAACTGGCTGCCTTTGCTCAGGCTCCGCCGTCTTATCGGAATGCTTGTATAGCGATTGTAGCGCCCAAACGTCTCGATCCTGTAGAAATTCAGCGTTACCGAGCTCTTGGTGCCCCACAGATTTTCGCAGTTAGTGAAGATGCTCAGCGAATCCTGCGCTGGAAGGTTTTTGGTGATGGTGTTCCTGAGTTGCTAGAGACAATCCGATCTGATCAGTTTAGGTCGGCCATTATTCAGCGTAGAGAAGAATGGAGTCCACAGACTATACTGCGGGCTAAATCCATTTCATTTGCACCAGATCGGCCCCAATTAGATTTCTTTGACTTGGGACTTTTGCCTGCTCTTGAAGAGGTAACCCACAAAAAGCTAGATGAATTGTTGAGAAACGTTATAGCGAGAAGCAAGGAGATCTATACTGAATTCCACAACTCCGACCTGGATTATCAAGCGCTATTTCGTCTGATTTTTCGCTTAGTAGCGGCTAAACTGCTCGCTGACCGACAGTATCCAGGCAACTGGGGCGGAGGCGCAGCGCAAGTAATTGATAACGTCGGTAAATTCTACTTTCCTAATGAACGGCCTGAAGATGTATTGAGTGATCCCCGTGTTCAAGAGGCCGCTTGGCACCGGATTCAGTCTGGATTTCACTTTCAAAATCTGTCCGTGGAAGCGTTAGCATATGTGTATGAGAACACGTTTGTAAGTCAACAAACCCGTCGGCTGCTTGGCACACACGCTACTCCGCACGAAGTAGCAGAATATATCCTCCAGCAATTACCTATTGAAGAGCTTGCCCTAGATGAACGAATAGTATTCGAGCCGTTTTGTGGACATGCCCCTTTTCTGGTCGCTGGACTTGGAAGGCTTCGTAATCTCTTGCCGCCGGGAACATCTGCGATTGATCGGCATGATTACTTTGTGAAGATGTTGTCCGGTATTGAAATTGATAGCTTCGCGCGTGAAATAGCACGTTATTCTTTAATTCTTGCCGACTATCCTAACCCAAATGGCTGGCAAATTGATGAAGGCAATGCCTTCGAAGACGGAACGATCGAGCGACATTTGGCGAAATGTAAAATCGTTCTATGCAATCCACCGTACGAGGATTTTACGGCGGACGAACGCACATTCAATCGGTCGATTCTATCGACAAACAAGGCTGTAGAAACGCTCCGCCGTGTCTTGCTGCATCCGCCCGAAATGTTCGGATTTGTATTGCCTCGCCTGTTTACTTCTGGAAGACAATACCGTGATATGTGGCGCAAGATCAATTCTGTCTACCGTGATATCCACATTGTGTCTCTCCCTGATATCGCCTTTACATATTCAGAAGCCGAAACCGTTTTGCTAATTACACATAATCGATCTAATGGCGTCCGCCGCAGGCGCATCTCGCATGTCGACAAGCCCGATTTCGCTCGTTTCGCTTCTTCAGGACGCACAACCTGGTCACGCGATCTTCCTGTTGAGGATGATCTCATTGCAGACACTATTAGCTTATGGCATAGCCCTCTTCTCTCGGCCTGGTCTGAACTAGCTGAACTGCCGCCTTTACGTACAATAGCTGACATTCATAGAGGCATTGAATACAACATCTCACTTCGTGGTCAGCACACTGCTTTGGTCTCTCCTATAGCGAAACCGGGGTTTAAGATGGGGCTGGATCGGGTCCGTGGCAACTTAGAGCCATACTTTGTACGTTCAAAAACTTTCTTGAATGTCGATCCGACACTTATGCGTGGTAATGCCTATCTCCGGCCATGGCAGTACCCCAAGGTGATCGTTAATGCGGCACGGCTCAGCCGCGGCCCTTGGATTATTGCTGGCGCGATTGATGAGGGTGGAATAGTGTGTACACAACGTTTCCAAGGTGTCTGGCCGAAAAGTGACCTACCCATAGAAGTAATTGCGGCAGTAATAAATGGTCCTATTGCGAATGCATTCGTCGGTAGTTTCCGATCGTCGAGAGATAACCAGGTTCGTGTTATAGGCTCTATTCCGGTACCGAAGTTTACCCATGAACAAATTCAAAGGATCATTTCCTTGGCGCGGCGGTACCGAGACTTGAGAATAGGATGGATAGACGACCCGTTTGGGGCTTTAGGAATCGAGCCCGAATGTAGAAAAATCTTGGAACAGCTTGATGCTGTAGTATTGTCCGCATACGATCTGCCACCTCGAATGGAACGTGAAATACTCGATTACTTCGCTGGGCACAAGCGCCCGGGCCCTGTGTTTTTTAATAGATACTATCCTGATAGTTTTCAAGCTGCTATTCCCTGGGCACAGTACATTTCCGCCGAGTTCGCAGCGTCCTCAGCAAAACTTACTCTGGAACGCCTTCCGATCTTGCACGATCAGGTCATGTCTGATATGGTTGCCAACCTTGACGTGTGACTGAGCTTGTTCTCCTATGGACGATGCCTACCTACTTGATACTTCGATTGCCTCCATAGCATGGGATGGCCTACATAAGCATTGCCAATTTGTCCGAACCAAACTCAATAATCTAGGCGAGGTCTCGCTCTCTGTATGTTCAGCAACTGTCGGGGAGGTCGAGTACGGACTATTGATCAGCCCGGGAGCGAATGCTGAGCGCCATGCGAAAATGCGGCAAGCCATGGATCAATATTTCGTGCGTGATATTAACCGACATACGGCACCCTATTATGGCAGCCTCAGGGCTGAATTATTTAAAAGATATGGAACCAAGAATGCGAGTGGAAGAGGTGCCTCGAAAGAGAAACGGCCTGAGGAATTATTGGACAAGACAACCGCGCGCGAACTTGGAATACAAGAGAACGATCTTTGGATCGTTAGTCTAGCAGTTCAATACGATCTTCTCTTCATCACTAAAGATAGCAAAATGCAGAGAATCCTTGATATCGCCCTTGAAATTCATAAGTATCAGCGGTGGGAAGTCTGGGAACTGCCTCAATAGGTCGAATAGATAGCTCACGCTATAATAGCAATGATGGAAGAAGAGCCGACAATACGCAGCCGGGTCATCTTAATAGAGAATGGCCAACTCGCGCTGATCAAGCGCGTGCGTGATGGACGCACCTACTATATCTTTCCCGGCGGAGCGGTGGAAGAGGGCGAGACGCCGGAGCAGGCGGCGGTGCGCGAAGCGCACGAAGAGCTCGGACAACATATCCGGCTAGGACGGCATGTCGCCACGCAAGAATACGCCGGCCACGAGCATCGATTTTACTTGGCGACGGCAACCAGCGGGGAATTTGGCAAGGGCTGCGGGTCGGAATATTCCGAAGATCGCGGGCCGGGCGACACGGAGTATCTGCCGATGTGGATATCGATCGGAGAACTGGCGGTTTACGATGTACGCCCGCCGAGGCTGGCGGAAGCGTTGCTATCCGGCGAAATCGAGGGTTGGGATGGGCGACGGATTGAGGAGCGCTAGCGGAAAACGATGGCGCGGAAGATCTGGCTGATACTCGGGCCTATCGCCGGCATTATGCTCGGCGGGTATTTCGTATTGGGCGGCGTAATGGCGCTTTCCAAACATCCGGGGGAGTACCCAAACTGGGTCTTCCCGGTTGTTGCCGGCGGTTGCGTCGTTGCCGCGAGCATTCTCTGGTTGGTTAAGCGGATTTCGAGCCCGAGGCATCCTGGGAAGGAAACAAAGGACGACATCGGGGGGTGGCAGCCGGAGCCAAAGCCGCCGGCATCTTAGCGAGCCAGCATAGGATTCCAGAAACCGCCGCGCCATTTGGCGCGGCGGTTTGAAATTTGTAAAGCTTAAGCTACGCCAACCTGCTGCTTGGCGAACTTGCCGGCGAGTGGAATTTCATACCACTCGCCTTTATTGGCTGCGAGGGCGGATATGATCCCGAATACCAGGGTGAGGACGCCCCCGGCCAGGAACCCAATGCCAAGTGTAAACACACCGACAACGGATAATATGGAAGCCGCGGCCCCAAGGAAGGTTGCCTGCAACGCGTGGTAGGCAACGAATTTCGATTGATCTTTCTTGAGTAGGTAAATGATCAACGGGCCAAGCCAGTGGGTGAAGATTACGAGAACACACGCGATAGTGGCCATTGTCTTATCATCCTGCGTGATCTCGGTAGAACCTGACGTGGGATCAACCATCGTATCGTCCTCCATCAACTGTGCATATTATGCGAGTACGTGCCGACATATTACCTCACGCGATAGATAAATCCTTCCTGCTCAGCCTTTTTGCATACAAAGTTATTCAGAGGGATGCCCCGCGTGGAAAAGAAAGAGCAAAGGAATGCCGGCGGCTCACGCCGAACAGGTAAGAATATCAGCTTTGAGGGGAGAAAGATATGGCACAGACACCGATTGCGCTTCAGCTCTACACAGTACGAGATGAGCTGGAAAAGGACTTCACCGGCACATTGCGCAAGGTGGCCGAGATGGGCTATAAGAAAGTCGAGTTGGCAGGCTTCGGCGGCAATACGGCAAAGGATGTAAAGTCGATACTGGACGAGTTCGGCCTGAAGGCCATCGGCTCGCATGTGGGGCTTGATCAATTGGAGGGGCAGGGTTCGAGCAAGGCGATTGAAGACCACAATCTGCTCGGCATACCTTACGTCGTCATTCCCTGGCTGCCGCAGGAGCGCCGAGAGGACAAGGCCGGCTATCAGCGCCTGGCCGGCGTTCTGAACGAGGTCGGCCGGAAAGTAAAAGACGCCGGCATGACGCTGTGCTACCACAACCATAACTTCGAATTCGACCAGAAGTTCGACGGGAAGCCGGGGCTCGCCATCCTCTTCGATGAGACCGATCCGAAGCTTGTCCAGGGCGAGCTCGATACCTACTGGGTGCTCTACGCCGGCGCGGATCCGGTGCAATTCCTGGGCAAGTATCCGGGGCGCTTCCCGTTGATCCATATCAAGGACATGGATAAAGACGACCGGTCGTTCGCGCCGATTGGCACGGGAACATTGCCGCTAGATGCCATCGCGCAGGCCGCGCCGGCTGCAGGAGCCCGGTATCTGATTGTGGAGCAGGATCAGACCAAAGGGCCGTCGCTGGATGCCGTCCGCACGTCGATCAACAACCTCCGTGCGAAGGGATATGCGTAAGGTTTGCCGGAGACGACCTTCGCGCTGATCGTCTTTGCCGGCTCCATCCTGGCCGGCCTTTTAGGAGCGCTCACGGGGCTGGGGGGCGGCGTGATTATCGTGCCGCTCCTTACACTCTTTTTGCATGTCGATTTCCGCTACGCCGCCGGCGCGAGCATCGTCTCGGTGATCGCGACTTCCTCTGCGTCCGCAGTTACCTATGTGAAAGAAGGCTTCTCGAACATGCGGCTGGGCATGTTCCTGGAGATCGCCACCACGCTCGGGGCAGTTCTTGGGGCTATTGCCGCGACCTTCATTTCCACCGCCTGGCTGGGGCTTGTCTTCGGTCTGATCCTGCTCTTTTCCGCTTACCAGGCTGCTCACCCGAAGCTGCAGGACGAAGGCCGCCAAACCACGCAGTCCGACAAGCTGGCGCGCCAACTCAAGCTTTCCGGCTTCTACCCCGGCCCTGAAGGGTATCGCGTGCCTTACGGGATACGAAACATTCCCGCCGGCTTCTCGTTTATGGCGCTGGCGGGAGCGCTTTCCGGGCTTTTGGGAATCGGATCGGGCGCGTTCAAGGTGCTTGCAATGGACCGCGCCATGGGGGTGCCTTTCAAAGTCTCCACCACGACCAGCAACTTCATGATCGGGGTGACCGCGGCGGCGTCGGCTGGGGTCTACTTCGCGCGAGGGTATATCAACCCCCTGATCGCCGGGCCGGTGATGCTGGGAGTGTTGATCGGCGCCGTGATCGGGACTCGTTTTCTCATCCGCTGGCGCACGCAGGTGATCCGCACGATCTTTGCCGTGGCCCTGGTTCTTTTGGGCGGCTACATGATCTGGGGCGCGGTTCCGAGGTTGTTTCACTAGATGATCGAACTTTTTCGCGGGTTTTTCGGTTATTACAAAGTAGAAGTAGCGCGTTGAGGCAAGCGCTCGAAGGAGAATTACAATGACTAAGACAGGTTTTCTCGGCATGGTCGCTGTGACGCTGTTCGCCGCACTGATCGCCTTATCTCTTGCCAAATTGGGTTCCGGGCCGAGCGCCGCGAACGCCCAGGCGCCCGTGACGGCGTCGACCCATTTCGCCGTGGTGAAGACCGACGCCGAATGGCGCAAGATTCTCACGCCGGAGCAGTACTATGTGACACGCCAGGCGGGCACCGAGCCGGCGTTCAATAATGCCTACTGGAACAACCACCAAAAGGGGACCTACGTCTGCGCCGATTGCGGCCAGGTGCTCTTTAGCACCGATACCAAGTTCGATTCTGGAACGGGATGGCCGAGCTTCTGGCAGCCGATCGCAAAGGATCGCGTTCTGACAAGGCCAGATCACAGTTTTGGCGAATTGCGCACGGAGGTGATCTGCTCCCGCTGCGGAGCGCATCTGGGCCATGTCTTCAACGACGGCCCCAGGCCGACCGGCCTGCGCTACTGCATGAACTCCGCCGCGATGAAGTTCGTCCCGGCGAAGTAGGCAAGCCTCGGTAAAGATGGCGGGTTACCCGGAAAATTCGCTGGATTCTCTGGAGGGTTTGCCTCCAGCCGGCGATCAGCGGCTGGACATGCTGGTTGTCCGCATCCTGCGGTTCGGGCTCGCGATCGCGGCCGTGCTGGTGGCTAGCGGATTTATCATCCTCATGGTGGCGCATCGCGGCGAAGCGGCGGCATTCCATGAGTTCACGCCGCGCCATGCGGCCATCAGTAACGGACTAATCGGGGTTTTCGACCGTAGCCTGCACCGCCATTCCGCAAGGGACCTCATCGACTTCGGCTTGCTCGTGCTGATCATGACACCCGTTTTGCGGGTCGCCTGCTCGGTGGTCGTTTTCCTCTACGAAAACGACCACCTTTACGTTTACTTCACCTTGATCGTCCTCTTCGTTCTCCTCTACAGCCTTACGGGCGGATAGCCTTCAAGCGTCGATGTTCCCCGGATTCTCATTTACTTATGTTGGGGATTCCACAATCCGCCATTCCGCGGATAAAAGGCCGATCCCCCAATGGCAAAATAAGAACAGGCACATGCAGCGGCTCCGGAGGCAAGCGGGAGCCGCTGCAGATGGCCTAAGACCGATCTTTACTGGTCGCGTCGCTTTAGTGAAATGACCCTCATTTGAATGATTCTCTCAATTCACTAGTTGCAAGTCCTAGTGAGTAGCCCGCTGCGGTAGTTGTATCCCGCATCGGGCTTTTTTTCGTGTCAATGAGACCGCCAGATATGAGTATTGGCTTCGATGCGATCCTCTTTTTTGCTGGTCTCGACCATGGTATTATAGAAAACATGCCACGCTCAGCATTTCTCTACTCCGACCACTACCTGGATTACCATCTCTCAGACCAGCACCCATTGCAGCAGAGGCGGATTGTGATGCTAGACCGGCTGCTCGCGGCCTACGGGGTATTTGAGAGGGGCGAGGTCGACCGAGTGGCTCCCACGCCGGCGTCGGGCGCGGATATCGGGATGTGCCACAGTGAGGACTTCATCCGGGCTGTGCAAGCAGCCAGCGCCGGCGAGAGGGTGCCCGATCTTTACCGCTTTGGCCTTGGCGCGGGCGATACGCCGGCCTTTCCGGGAATCTGGGAGGCGTCGCTGCTCTATGCGGGCGCGAGCCTCGATTGCGCAAAACGAGTCCTATCGGGCGAGAACAAGACAGCCTTCAACCCATCCGGCGGCCTGCACCATGCGTTTCGTTCCCGCGCCGCTGGCTTCTGCACGTTCAACGACTGCGCCATCGCCGCCTATCCTTTCCTCAATGCCGGCAAGAAGGTCGCCTATCTCGACATAGTCGATGCCCACCATGGCGATGGTGTCCAGGCGCTCTTCTATAGCGATCCTCGGGTGCTCACGATCTCCTTCCATGAAACAGGCCGCACGCTCTTTCCCGGCACCGGTTTTCCGGAAGAGATCGGGGAAGGGAAGGGGCGCGGCTATAGCATAAACGTCCCTCTCGCGCCCTACAGCACCGACGAGCACTATCAGGCTGCCTACCATGAAGTCGCCGCGCCGGCATTGGCAGAGTTCGACCCGGACTACATTATCCTTCAGGTCGGAGCCGACGCCCACTGGGACGATCCTCTGGCGCACCTTGCGCTAACCTCCTATGGCTGGCTCTCGCTGATGGAGAAGGTCATCGCGCTTGGAAAGCCCTTGATCGCACTCGGCGGGGGAGGCTACAACCAGAAGACGGTCGCGCGCCTCTGGACCCTTTTGCAAGCCTCTCTCGCAGGCGTTGAGCTTGAGGACGAAACACCACACGCGTACGCCTCCGAATGGGGCATCACGCATCTTCATGACGAGGGAAAGCCAGAGATCTCCGAGGCCGACCGTGAGCAGGCTTGGCACTACCTCACGGCCGGCATCGAAAAGCTGCGTCAGTTGGGCGTCGTCGGCTTATCCGCTTGATGATCCTTCTTCTGTTTCGCATTCCCGTGCTGATCGCCACTCGTTGCGGCTTGTTGGGCCGGCTTTGTGGGACTCGCCATTCGAAAAGCTGGTCTGCTCGGTAAAGCAGGTTTGCTCTGAGCAGCGGATTGGCTTTGATGAGCCGGGCTTGCCTGCTGAGCAGGAATGGTCCGATGGTAAGCCGGCGGGCTGGCCGTTTTGGGAGGCACAACCACATGAGTCGCTGTCCTTGGCGATGGATGAGACGGCGCCGGCATCGCTATTTTCGCCGGAGGAGCCGCCTGTGGCTTGCTTTGCATCATCACAGGCCTTTGGGCAACATGCCTCTCGACCCCAGACTGTTTCGGAGGCGCAGGCGGGCGTATCGCCATCTTGGGCGTGGGTTTAGCCAGAATCATTGGGTGCGTATGCACCCCAACAGGCAGCCTAGCAACTTGCGGCTTCCCTGGTATCGTGGGCGCCGGCTTTGAGGCCTTCACGATAGGTATAGTGGCCGGCTTAGCCGCGATTGGCGTCGATTTGGGCGCCGGCTTCCCCGCGACACTTGGCTTGGGCTGCTTGTGTGCAAAGAACGGACGCCCGGTTGCGACAGGAGCGGGCTTTGATGTCTGTGGCGGCTTCGCGGCCGTCTGCCGCGAGGGTGGGGGCACGGTCGGCTTCGGGTGTGGTTGCATCGTAATGGCGATTGGCGGATGTCCGTTTGGCGGAGTTGGGCGCTGTACCGGCGCTTGCTGCACGATAACCGTCTGCTTTTGTGACACGATAATCGGCCTAGCGCTCGGAGGGCTGCTTCGATAGATCACCGCTGGTCGAGGCGGGGCGTTGTTCGCCGCGAGCGCGGGATGGTCGTGATGCCCGTTGTGCGTGAGAGCCACAAACGCGATGGCGACCACCGGAATCGCCGCCAACCAGTCGTTGTTGTGGTGGCCGCGTGGGTGCTGGTTGTCATGTTGATAGTTGTAGTAGTTGTTCTGAACGTAAACCACGGGGCGATCCTGGGCCGGCGGCTGGTAATCATCGTAATCGTACCGGTCGTCGTAGTAGAGGCGGCTGGGATCGTCTCGGTATTGCCGATAGAAGCGGCCATTTTCCCGCACGGCGCAATAGTAGCGGTCCCGGTCGCCGTCGTAATAGAGGGGACAATACTTGCCGATCTCCTGGTCGTAGTAGGCCGGATAGAGATTCCCCCGCGAATCGCGCGCGCAGTCGTAATAATCCCCGGCGCTGTCCGCCAGGCAGTAATGGCTGTCGTGGTAGGTGAGGTGCAGAGCCCGGCGGTGGTCTTCCACCACGGCAGGCTTGGCGGGAAGCTGCGCAACAACCGTGTACGGCTGTAAGGGAGCGCCGGCGCTCTGCAGCGTTTGCAAAGTTTGCGGCGCGGGCGGCGAGCTTGTGGTGGTATGTTGCGCGCAGCCGGCCACGGCGATGCTGCCGGCAATGAGCGCGAGATATATCGATAATGTGCTTGATTTCTTTCTACTTCCCATAACTTTCTATCCTTGCTTTCGCTCTCGTGGTGGCCTGGCGCGCGAAACGCCTAAGGCCGAAGTATGCCTTCGCTCTTCTTACCCATATTCAAGCGCCTGCAACCTGAACGAGGCGGAGTGGCGCGGGCGATATCAGGTATACTGAGGGCGATTTAACATTCCCTACGCTTTACGACAGGAGAGAGTATGTCGATACTGATCTTGCTGCGGCATGGCGAGTCGCAATGGAACTTGGAGAACCGTTTTACGGGCTGGGTGGATGTGCCGCTGAGTCCCAAGGGCGAGCAGGAGGCTGCGGAGGCCGGGAACCTGCTGAAAGATTTCCGCATCGATAAGCTGTACACGTCGGTTTTGATGCGCGCTATCGACACGGCAAGCATCGCGCTGCAAGTCGCCGGCAAGCTTAATATTCCGACCAGGCGAGACGAGGCATTGAATGAGCGCAACTACGGCGATCTGCAGGGACTGAACAAGGCGGAAACGGCGGAGAAGTTCGGCGACGAGCAGGTGAAGATATGGCGGCGCTCCTACGATGTCCAACCGCCTGGCGGCGAAAGCTTGAAGGACACCGCCGCCCGCACGGTGCCCTACTTTTGCAACCATATCATGAAGGATATCATCGCGGGTGAGAATGTGCTGGTGGTCGCCCATGGCAACTCGCTCCGCTCGATCGTGATGTCGCTCGACAACATGACCGAACAGGAAGTGATTGAGCTGAACATTCCCACCGGGATTCCGCTGGTTTACAAGTTCGACGAAAAGGGCGAGATCGAAAGCAAGGGCTACCTGAGCGGTAAGGACGGCTAGCGGCTTCGGGATGGATACCTACGAACGGATCGCCGATCTGCGCCACGCGCTAAACAAAGAGCGAGGGCTGGGAAAGACAATCGGCTTCATGCCGACCCTGGGCGCGCTGCACGAGGGCCACCTCTCGCTGCTTCGGCGAGCGCGCGAAGAGAACGACCTCGTGGTCATGTCGGTCTTCGTCAACCCCACGCAGTTCAACCAGATCGAGGACTACGAGAAGTACCCGCGCGACCTGGAGCGTGATAAGAAGCTTGCCGCCGGCGTTGGAACCCAAATCGTCTTCGCGCCGAGCATGGAAGAGATGTATCCCGAAGGGTTCGACACCGTGGTCGCGGTGCGCGGCCTATCGGATATTTTGGAGGGGGCGTCGCGGCCCGGCCACTTCCAGGGCGTGGCGACCGTGGTAGCGAAGCTCTTGAATATTGTCCAGCCCACCCGCGCCTACTTTGCCGAGAAGGACTACCAGCAGCTTCAGGTGATTCGCCGATTAACCCTCGACCTGGATATCCCTACCGAGATCGTCCCCTGCGCCACCGTGCGCGAGCCCGATGGCCTCGCGCTCTCCTCCCGCAATGTCCGCCTTACTCCCGAAGAGCGCCGGGCGGCGACCGTCCTCAGCCGCGCGCTGAAATACGTTCAGGATATCGCCGATACGGGCGTACACGACGCGTTTGTCCTCGCCGGCTGGCTGGCGCGAACCATCGAGGTCGAGCCGCTCGCCAAGCTCGACTACGCCGTGATCGTTGATCGGGAAACGCTGCAAGAGGTGGAGCGGATCGACAATTCGCCCATCGCCCTGGTCGCGGCCACGTTTGGCAAGGTCCGCCTGATCGACAACCGTATCATCACGCCGGCGCCCGGCCTGGAGCGTAGAGGTTAGTCATTTCCGCTCACTTAATGATTCTGATCAAGCTGTCGGGGACCGATTTTATGACTGTAAACCACTACTACACCGAGCTGAACGATTCTTGCTTGACGCTCGACGGGGCTACCAGGTTCATAAATGAGAGCCATCCAATTGCTCGGTGGCCCAGATTGTTTCGCGGCGGGGTTGGCAGAAGTTCCGATCCACAGAAAACTTATATCGCCCCATGATGTCTTACCAGACATGGCGCATACCCAACCCCGATCTGGAAACGGCTTCATTTTTGCCTTCTCTGGGATCAGCCTTACGTACGTACTCCTTGGAAGTGGAAAGGCCACCGGTTGGCGAGCCGCCCAGTCGTGCACGGATTTTTCCTGAGCCGCTGGAAAGAAAATATCGAACCAATAGCCATCTTTGCTGCCGGGGCCAATTGAGATGATGGCCTTGTTGCCTAGCGGAGATAGGTTCTTGGGTAGGACCAACGGGATCGGCAATTGACGGGAGCCTATCCCTATCAGTTTTCCATCATGCCAGATCAGAGGTTCCCACTTGCAATCAACCGTGCTACTGCTTGGTTGCTTGGTGTTTGAGGCGTAACTAGCGCTGATGAGAAAGCTTGGCGCCAGTATTAGCAGTATAGTACAAAGCCTATACAACTGTTGATTCAGAGTAATCATGACATTCCTCCATGTTACGCACTACGGGCAAACGACAAGCTCTATGATTTGAATACGATGATTGATAAGCCGGGTGGGTTTTAACGGAAGCTGTTGGCGTAATTAATAGGGGGCACATTCTGTGCTTTGGCACCTTTTATGGCAAAGAGAGTTGCTGCTTGATAGTGCCTAAATAGGGAAGCAAAAAATTGATTGCGTTATTCCTTCTCCACCACCCGGATAAATAGGTCTTCCAGGCTCTCGCGCTGAGGGATGAGAGACAAAAGCCGACCGCCGTTCTTCACCACTGCCTCGGCAAGCTGCGGGATAATCTCCTCTCGCTCCAGGCCGGCTGTGACCGTTCCTGCGGCTTCGTCCACTTCCACCATTTTCGCCAGAGACTCCAGCGCGCGCATAAGCTCGGGCGTGCGGTTTTCGATCCGCATCTGAACCACCGACGGCGCTGCTAAGAGCGAATCGACAGTTCCTTGCCGCACCACCCGCCCCGCCTTTAAGATCGCGACCTCGTCGCAGGTCAACTCGATCTCGGAAAGGAGATGCGAGTTTAAGAAGACCGTCTTTCCCTCGCTTTTGAGCTGCCGCACAATATCGCGCACGTCGCGCCGGCCAATCGGGTCCAGCGCCGACGTAGGCTCATCAAGGATCACCAAATCCGGGTCGCTTAAAATCGCCTGCGCGAGGCCGATCCGCTGCTGCATCCCCTTCGAAAATTCGCGAATCTTGGATTTGCGCCTGCTGGTCAGGCCCACGATCTCCAGCGTTTCCGCAATACGCGTCCGCCGGCGCTTTATGGGCATTCCGTAGAGCCGGACATGCAGGTCCAGAAACTCCTCCGCGGTGAGAAACTCGTGGAATTGGAACTTCTCCGGCAAAAAGCCCAAATGCCGGCGCATCTGCCTATTCCCAATCGGCGCTCCCAGAAGGGAGCCCCCGCCACTCGTGGGGTAGACATTGCCGAGCAGCATGTTGATCGTGGTGGTCTTGCCCGCGCCGTTCGGGCCCAGGAAACCGAAGATTTGACCCTTAGGCACGGCCAGGTTCAGGTCTTCCACGGCAACGAAGCGCTTGGCGGGAGCGAGCGGGGAGCCGTATTCCTTGCGAAGGTGGGAAATCGAGATCGCGGGTGTCATGTCCCCCATTATACCGCCGAGTTGGATCCAGGCCTTGGATCATCTGGGCGTTCGGCAAGCTTGCCTGATAGAAATACTGTATACTGTAGAGTAATGTTGCCGTTTCGACTTCCGTTTGGCGCGCGTGTGGGAGCCTTGGCTGGCCTGGCTGCGTTCGTTTCGCTGTCGGCGCTCGCCGGATCGCGCACGCCGGCGCGCCAGAGCCTTCTCACAGCGCCGTCGCGGCAAGAAGCCCACGTGGCGGTTCCCCGCGCATCACAGGAGGGTCGAGTTGCCTCTATTGCTGGCCAGATTCAGCCCGCCTCCTACTTGAGCGAGCCGCACGCCGAGTATCGCGTGACAGACCTGGGCACGCTCGCCGGCGCGAGCTTCGCCACCGCGATCAACAACCAGGGAAAGGTAGTCGGCTCCTGCCAAACGCCGCACGGAGATATCGCCTTCCTGTGGAAGAGCGGCCATCTACGCCGGCTGGGAAGCTTTTCCGCCTACGATATCAATGACCGTGGCCAGATCGTGGGCTTTAAGGAACTACGCGGCGGTATCGAGCAGCCGTTGCTCAGGAGCGGGGCCCAAACCACCCTGCTGGGAACCCTCCCTGGGGCGTCGAGCGCCTACAGTTACCGGATTAACAATCGCGGCCAGGTGCTGGAAAATGCGCTTGGCGGCTCTCGCATGGTTTCTCATGCGCTGGTTTGGAGCGGACAGCGCTCCTGGCCCCTCTGGACTCTCCCGGGTTTTGCGAGCTGCCAGGCAGATGCCATTAACCGCTCAGGCGTCGTGGCCGGTGCGGCGACCGCCCCCAATGGCGAGCAGCACGCCTGCATTTGGCGTCACGGTCGAATGATCGATCTCGGCGCGCTGGCCGGCGGCCATGGAAGCTCTGCGCTCGGGATTAACAGCCAGGAGGACGTGGTCGGCTCATCCAGCACGGCGACAAGAAGCGGGATGGGACCCGTCACGCACGCCTTTCTTTGGCGCAGCGGTCGAATGATGGACCTTGGGGCGGTAGGCGGCTGGCCGCAAAGCTATGCGACTGCGATCAACGATCACGGCCTGGTGGTTGGCAGCTTGGAACGGCCCGCGGCGACAGGCATCGGAAATCAAACCCACGCCTTTGTTTGGCAGCGAAACAGAATGCGCGACCTGAACGAGCTGATCCGGCGGAATTCCGGATGGGTGCTTTCCGAGGCCGTCGATATCAATGATCAGGACCAGATCGTCGGCAACGGCATCTACAAAGGCAGGCATCGGCCTTTCCTTCTTACGCCCAGTCGCGGCACATGGGCGTGGTTATTGGTAGCGCGCGCAGCGGCGAAGTCGATACATGAGCCTTCTTCCGCCGGCGCACGGACCAGGATGAGCAAAATCCGTGTCGCTTTGCTGCCGACGTTCATCTCGCGAAGGCCCAGAACCGCGGTGGTTGAGAAAATCGGGGCTTATCGCGCCATTCTCATCGAGCCTTCGCCAAGGATCGAGGATCGGCACCCGCATCTGGCAAATGCTGCGGCAAAGCCGCAAATGCACCGCCGGGAGACGCTCATTCCCATCGGGTATGAGGGCGTTGTGGTCGCACGCGGTTCCCGGCCCGATACCTATCAGGTGCAGAATGGCAACCTGAGCCGCGATATCTATTTGGGGCCTGGTAAGCTGGCGAAACCCGGTGACGAGATCCGTGTGCGCGGGGTTTTGCAGAGAAACGGCGTCGTGGCTGTCTCCTCGATATCACGCCTTGGGTATCACCACCATGACGTGCGTGTCACGTCGACGTCGATGAAGCCCTAAGCGCCGGCAAGGTATAATCCCTGCGTGGACCTGGCACGTTTGGAAAAACCTTACCTTGGCGCAACGCCGGACCCAGCGGCGGCAACCCGTGAGGCCATGCAGGCCGCAAAAGATGGCCTCATCCCCCTTGTCGAGATTTTCTACTCTTTACAAGGGGAGGGACTGCGCAGCGGCCAGGCGACTGTCTTTATCCGCACGGCCGGCTGCAACTGCGACTGCTGGTTCTGCGACACCGATTTCCGGGTGCGTCTTACGCTGAGCGTGGAAGAGATTACGGAGGAGGTTCGCCGCATCGGAAATGATTGCCAATGGATCTGCCTCACCGGTGGCGAGCCGACCATCCTCGATCTCAGCCCGCTTTGCGATCGGCTGCATGAGCAAGGCTATCTTATCCAGATGGAAACCAACGGGTCTCGTCCACAGCCCACGTGGGGGGTCGATCATATCACCGTTTCGCCAAAGAACCGCCAGGGCGCCCGCCTCGATCCCTGGTATTTGCAGAATGCCACGGAGTTTAAGTATGTGGTCGACAGTGAAACAGACCTGGAAGATGCCTTCGCCGGTGTTTGCGCGCACGGCAAGCCGACCTCGCTGCAGCCAAACGCTCTGAACCCTCAAGCCGCCCGCCTCTGTACCGAAGCGGTGAAGGCCCACCCCCAAAAGCTGCGCCTCTCGCTTCAGACACATAAGTACCTGCAAATTCCGTAACCTTGACGCGAATCGGAACGTAACATATAATTGTAATCAGAAGGCGGCCTCGTCCCTCTTCCCTGTGAATTTCTATGATCGCCAAACTGACAAAAAAAGCCGGTTTTACCCTGGTTGAGCTGTTGATCGTGGTCGCGATCATCTTAGTGATCGTTGCGCTCTTCTTGCCGGTTTTCGCGCAGACCCGTGAGAAGAGCCGTCGCGATGCCTGCCTCTCCAACGAGCGCCAGCTCGCCTTTGCCATGTTCCAATATGCGGAGGATTTCGACTCCGTACTACCTTCGGGCAACCAGGGGCCGGCGCAAAAGCCGGGCGCGCTCATCACGCGCAGCCCCGTCGGCTGGGCCGGTCAGATTTATGGCTACGTGAAAGATGCCGGCGTCTTCACATGCCCGGACGACCCGACTTCCACAAACGTTTCCTGGGTTTGGAATCCCGCATGCGGCAACATGCTGGTGCTTCCCGCCTTAAATGTCGTCTCCTACGGCTACAATGAGAGGATACTCGACACGGATTCTGCACAGGGAAACCTCAACAAGCTCGCCGCGCCATCCTCCACCGTGCTGCTTTTCGAGGTTTCTGGGGTTGTTACGGTTCTGACCGATCCCTTGGAGGATGCGGACCCCTGCTGGCAAACGCGCACCTACTCGGCCGCTGGTGACGGCACCCGCACGCTCGGCTCCGGGTCCCGAGGGTCCACTTCGCTGCACCCGCCGCCCGGCGCGCAATATGCCACCGGCTGGCTGGGGGGAATCAACCCGGCCACCTTCTGGCCGGTCGGCGCGAATGTGACCTTTTACGGCAACCAGCACGGCAGGCACCAGGGCGGCTCAAACTTCCTCATGGCCGACGGCCACGCACGCTGGCTTCTCCCCGAACTCGTGCAAACCAACGCGCTCCAATTGCAGCAGCAGACACCTCCCTAGGCCTCCCGCTTTCAATAACCGTACGAATCTTTCCGCCAGACTGTCCGATTTAGCGAGATGAAGACATATATATTATAGGGAGACAGTGAGTCAGGGGTTAACTGGTGAACTGATGCTTGCAGAAAAGAGAGAACAAGCCTTTACACTGATTGAGTTGCTCGTCGTGCTGGCGATCATTGCGATCCTGGCCGCGATCATCTTTCCCGTCTTCGCGCAAGCCCGCGAGAAGGCGCGTCAGGCCACCTGTGCCTCGAATGAGCGGCAGCTAAGCATGGCGATTCTGCAGTATGTGCAGGACAGCGACGATGTCTATCCCTGGTCTTACAGCATCGATGGCGGCTTCATCAGCATCTGGCCCGATCTGATCTATCCCTATATCAAGGGGTACAACGAATCGACGGGCGGAGGCGTTCCGGTGTGTCCCGACTCCCGCGTTAGCAGCCAGAGCTATTCCACCAACGGTCAGGTGATCGGCCTCTTAGGCAGGCCGGCGGAGGGGGAAAATTTCTACCAAACCGTGGTGCCGATGAACCTGGTGCAGAGCCCTACGGAAACGGTGCTGCTTGGCGACGCGATCACGGGGCAAGGGCCGCTTGGCCAGACCATCTCTCCGATGGAGTATGCCTATCCCCATCCCGCGTTGATACAAGACCACACGCGCGACACGAATTGGACTATCCCGTGGGTTGTTCCGGGGACCGACAACGACAACAACAAGCAGATATCATGGCTCCATCAGAAGGGGGCGCTCTTCGCCTTCTGCGACGGCCACGTCAAATTCGCAAAGCTCGGCTCGCTGAAGGATTCGAACTTCGATGTGCGCTGCCAGCCGGGTGTCGGCTGCAGGGGCCATACGGGGGTGTTCAATCCTGCGGACTACCCTGCCGCCAGCGCGGCATGTGGAAACCAGTCGGCGCTGGACTGCGAGTAGGGCAGGGTGGGTCTTACTTCTGCAGGTATTCGCGGAGGCGGCGCTTGCGGGCGACTGAGCGCAGCTTGCGGATCGCCTGCGCTTCCAATTGGCGCACGCGCTCACGGGAAATACCCAGGTTCTCCCCGATCTGCTGCAGCACGTGCCGGCTGTCGTCCTCAAAGCCGAAGCGACTGCGCATAATCATCTGCTCCCGCTCATCCAGGCAGTCGAGGATTCTCTCGATCTCGGTGCGTATCTCCGTGTCAATCAGCGCATCCTGAGGGTCGGGCGAGGTCTTATCGAAGAGAAGGTTGCCTAGCGACGTATTCTCCTCATCCCCGACGGGCATATCCAGCGAGATCGGCTCTAGCGTGGTGTGAAGAAGGTTGTTCATCTTCTTCATGGAGATTCCCGCGGACTGCGCCACCTGCTCCGTGGTGGGCTCTTCGCCAAGAACTCGACGCAGCTCGATCCGCGCTTTTTCCACCTTGCGCATCGATTCGGAGACATGCGCCGGCAGGCGGATCGACTTTGCCTTGTTGTCGACCGCACGGCCGATGGCCTGGCGAATCCATTGCGTGGCGTAGGTGCTGAAGCGATACCCTCGTTCGGGGTCGAAGCGCTCGGCTGCGGTCATCAAGCCGATGGCCCCCTCCTGGATCAGGTCTTCCAGTGGGATGCCGCTTGAGAGATAGCCCTTAGCGATACTCACCACCAGCCGCATATTGGCTTCGATCAGCCGCATCTTGGCCGCTTGGTCCGCGTGGTAGCGGATTCGCCGGGCCAGCTTGGCCTCTTCGGTCGCTGTGAGTAGCGGGGTGCGGGTAAGGCGATTGATATAGGAGCTGAGATCGTCGGCGTAGGGGCCGTCGTCTACGTCTTCCCGGCTGGATGCTGCGGGCGGGCGAGTTGCGGGACGGGCACATCCTTCCGTGTCGAGCACGGGAGTTTCGGGGACGGCGTCGAGGTCGAGCGACATCTGGGCGTTGCAGCGGGGCTTTGCGGCAAGGAACGCCTCTTTCTTCGCGCCCGAAGATTCTTCGGAACGCTCAATACCGGCTTTTTCGCAGGGATTCAGCTTCGTACGCGCCACCTGACTGACCCTCCGGCTTCCACGCTCTATAATCTGTTCCAGCTTTATACCGTTCCGGCCTCTAAAAGAACTCTCAATCCGTACTAAGACGGCCTCGCTCCGATGATAACTACGTTAAGCCCACGCGCTTTGATCCCACCACTTTTGCCGCTCAGTTCAAGACGCAAACTTCCCCGTCCCATCTTTATGGACATACTTGGCGAGGCGATGTGTCGTACATTTTCGCGGAAAGTTGAACAACGAAGTCATACAGCGAATACACATTGGGTGGGACAACATACACCTTCACTCAGCTTAATGCCTATTTCATCAACAATAATTGAAGTTCCTTCCGACAGAGTCAGTATTTATTATCAATATTTATTCTTGGGCGCGCCTACCTGTTCGTGCCGGTCAAGGAGCAACATCCT
>Ga0206898_10148_pt1 | contig 20875 bp, 14 predicted proteins | sample Alteio_BWOrgHeat_50_FD_153237 | JGI IMG/M metagenome (GOLD analysis project Ga0206898, IMG submission 153237) | Enriched cells from forest soil in Barre Woods Harvard Forest LTER site, Petersham, Massachusetts, United States -... | ecosystem: Environmental > Terrestrial > Soil > Temperate forest >...
CACAATATTTACAGAAAGGCCCCAGGGATAAAAATTAAACATCATATTTGGGAACACCCAAAAGTAATAGGCGGCTACATTTTTGCCATAGTCGGGTGACGTTTCCGGCAGATCAAAACAATTTTCCGGACTTTTGGCTAAGCCTAGCTGCAGGCTGGAATACGGGAAAAATAATTCGGTGGCGTAGTCGCCAAAATCAATTACAGCGTTTAAACCTGCATGCACAAAGGGGATATGGAAACCTTCAAGGTAATTTTCGCAGTACAGCGCCCAGTTCGCTTTTACATTAAATGTCCTTGACAGGTTAGCATCAAACTTAAAATTGGTAAGCGGCATCCAACTAACCCGGTTCATCATGTCCTTAAATACTGTTTCCCCTGAAAGAGTGGGTCCGGGTCCCACAGACGTAAACAGCCACTGGTCCCATTTAAATAAATTTAGCACGGGCAGATCATCTTCTTTGGTTGGAAAGTTTTCGACTTCTTTAAATTCCGGCATCGAAACAAACTTACCGTCAAGGTTAAACATCCGGCCGTGGTAACGGCACTTAAGGTTACTAAGTTTGCAGGCTTTGTCAGCAATCAAATTACCACGGTGCGTGCAAACATTTGATAACAAATTTATCTCCCCGGATTTATTTTTCGTCAGTAGCAAAGGCTCATCCAGGTAACCCTCCAATAAAGTAAAGGGGTATACATCCCCGCCGTCTTTCACAACATCGTTACTTCCAATAAACTGCCATGACGGCGCAAATATCTTTTCCTTGCATTGCTCAAATATGCTTGGCTTTGAATAAAAGCCTGAATCTATGGTTTTGGCTTTGGCAATATCAGGATCAACAAAATAACGGGGCATGGGGCGACACTAGTTTGGTTTACCAATGTAAATTAAATAAATGAAACTACACCGCAGAAAAAATAAGCGTTGAATTATTTTTCTTTTACCACCTTAACTATTTTCTTGGAATATCTTCGTGATTTTAACAAGTGGTTTTCGTCGGCAGCATCAATAGAGTGTGTACAAAGCAGGTCCTCCTCTTTCTCGGCCAGGTCTGATAATTGCTGATAAAATCTATGCAAGTGGTCAAGCTCATTTTCACTCAGGTCTTCAATATCCACCATCCTGTTGCTGCTGCCTTCGTGCGAAGCCAGTATTTCATTAAGTTTTAAATGTATAGCTTTAGAATCCTTGTTCTGCGATTTTTGGATCAGGAACACCATTAAGAATGTTATTATGGTAGTACCTGTATTGATGATCAACTGCCAGGTATCTGAATACTTGAATACCGGGCCAGTAACCAACCAGATTAAAATCGTAATTATTGCTATAATAAAGGCGCCCGAACTGCCGGTTGCGTTTGTTGCCCAGTTTGAAAAACGTTCAAATAAATTCTTCTTCTTTGCCATTTTGTGTTGTTTAACACAAAAGGATTGAATAGCCGCTTTGTTTTACTTTAGGTAGAAAATCAGCCTGGGCCGCAAATTTTGCCCTTATTTCAGGTAACCCACCCGTCTGCACTTGTACAAACACTGTACCGCCTGCATACCATTGATACATTAACCGGCTTATTTAAGCTGATCTTCTATTATTTTTTATCAAAGACGCCCCATATACCGTTGAAATAATTCCGCCCGGCAATAACTTGTCTGTATAATCCCGTTCGACGTTGTCATAAACAATTTGCTTTGACAGACCGATCACATATGTGGCCGGCAACGGCACATTAACGTCAATACCTGAAAACCTGCTCCATGTGGGGTCACCCTCAGAATAGACGCTAAATTTCAAAGCAACTTCGTTGTCAGCGTCATGGTAAAAACTTAAAGATAAATTGTTTTGCCAGGCTATTTCAGACAAATTCTCATCGTTTTCCGCACTAATGATCAATAAGTTACCTCCATTGGCCCGAATATCATTTTGCATTGCGTTTAGTTGGGCCAGCTGCCGAAGTCCGGCCTCGCGCCAGTATTTTGAGTAAAAACTAATCACCAAAGGTTTCTGTGACAGTTCATCTGACAGGACCGACCCGTGGATTTCGGCACCGTTGTAAAACCTGCGCAAGCGTTTGTAACCGGCATTCAAAGAAAAGCCAGTAACGCTGTCACCTGTTTTAACCGGTTTGAGGGGCTGGTATATTTTATAAACAAAAGCGTTTTCCGGAATAATTTCTGACAGATCGAAGGACGGATATTTATTGAGTGTTGTAGACATTTTTTTAAAGATTGATGTTGGAGGTTAGAGATTAGAAATTGGCGATTAGAGATTAGCAGTTGAAGATTGGCCGTTTTAATAGTTTGCTTTGCCCGGTCTTCGATTGCCTGCCTTTCAAATGCTACACCTGCTAAGGCCGTATATTACGGGGTACCAGGCCGAATACAGGTCAAATGGTAATATTTCCGTTTGCTGAGCCATATAAGGGTTAATTAAAAATTTATGAAATAAGTAATGAGGACAGTTAAAAATTTTAGTTATTGAGCGGAGATCTCAATCTGCATATTATAACAACAGCTACACATCATAAGCCTTTCAGGTGTTTTAAGACCTAAAAAATGACTGTGATATATGGGTAAATTGCCGTTTAACATCTATTTGGAACTATTGACGAAGCAAATATACTACTTAGTCTATATATTTAGTATATTTTTATAAAATTATTTTAGGATATCCTGCTCCTACCCTCCCCTACAACAATTTTGGAGATATTTACGTATTAACTAACGGCAGTTTTTACCTGTCGTATCATGCGCTTCTTTGACTAAGATATTTTATCACCCAAGATTTTCGTGGTTTTTACTACTTTGGCATGTTGAACCGGATTATTTGCGCAAAATTTTGGCCCAGGATTTAATAAGTCATTAATAACGCGCTATTGTTTATTGAACCATGAGGAGACTACTTATAATAATTTCTTTTTTTCCATTATTGGGCTTAGCCCAAACGTCAGATCAGTACCTGGATAATGCAAATTCAAAAGCATCACAGAAAAACTACAGGGGTGCAATAGAAGATTTCACCAAAGCCATTGAACTTAACAACAAAAATGTAAAGGCCTATTTATACCGCGGCAATGCCCACGTAAACATTAATGAATATAATGAGGCTATAGACGATTACACCAAAGTAATAGCGATCGACCCTGGTAACGCAAACGCATACTTTTACAGGGCAAACGCAAACAGCAATATTAAAGCCTATAAAGATGCCATAGCCGATTTTACAAAAGCAATGGACCTTGGCCTGAAAACACCTGATATTTATCACTACCGGGCAAATTCAGAGGCAAATTTAGGGCAGCATGCCGCTGCTATTGTCGATTTTACAGCAGCAATTCAACTGACCCCAAACAATCCGGAACTGTTTGAATACCGTGGGGTTGCGAAAGCCAATGTTAATGACCACAAAGGGGCTGTGAGCGATTTTGACGAATCACTAAAGCTTAATCCGAACAATGCCGATGTTTATTACTATCGCGCCAACTCAAAAGGGCGTCTTGCTGACTATAATGGCGCCATTGCCGATTACAATACCACTATTCAAATGAATCCCAAAAATGTTGAGGCCATATTTTATCGCGGCAATATTAAAACAGATATGAAGGATTACAAAGGGGCAATGGATGATTATAAGAAAGCGCTGGCCATAAACCCGAACCTGCCCGGCATATACTATTACATGGCACAGGCCACGGCAAATATAGGAGATGACCATAGCTCAATCCTATATTTTGATAAGGCGATAGCACTTGATCCAAAAAACGCCGAGGCCTACCTTTATCGTGGAGTTTCCAAAGGGAGGTCCAACGATGTAACAGGTGCTATGAGCGACTTTAGCAAGTCGATTAATTTAAATCCAAAGTCCTCAAAAGCATTTCAAAACCGGGGCGATTTAAAAATAGCTACAAAAGATTACCATGGCGCCTTGAGCGATGGCGATACTGCCGTTTTGTACGACACTGATCACGATGGCTATGCCTATGTAACCCGCGCCAAAGCAAAAATAGCATTAAGGGATACAACAGGTGCACTAGCCGATTACAATACCGCAATTAAATTAAATCCAAAAAACACGGAGGCATATACTGGCAGAGGTGAAATACAAGCGCTACGGAAAGATTACGCCGGCGCTATGGGCAATTTAAATAAGGCGATAGAATTATATCCCGGCAATTCATATGCCTATTCATTTAGGGCTAAAGTTAAGAGTCAGCTTGGGGATAAAGATGGCGCTATCGCTGATTACAAACAACAAATGACACTGGATCCTAAAAATACAGAAGGACAACTCGGGCTCGGCAGGGAACTTATAGCCGATGACCAGTACAATGAGGCCTTACTTTTTTTCAACAAGGTAATAACGCCCTCTACAAAAAATGGGAAGCTTTATATTGAGCGCGGCAAAGCAAAAACCGGCTTAGGGGATATTAATGGTGCAATTGCCGATTTCAATACTGCCTCAAGTATCGATACCAATGTGCGGTCAATTGCCTACGCAAACCTCGGGAATTCAAAAATAAAATTAAAAGATTATGAAGGAGCGGCGAAAGATATTGAAAAAGCTATTGTAAAAGATCAGGATAACGATGAAGCTTACTTCTATAGGGCCAATTTAAAGATGATCCAAAAAAATTACCAGGGAGCAGTTTATGATTATACCAGTGTATTATTGATAAACCCTGATAATTTGAAAATTTACGCTTACCGCGGCCTGGCCGAAAGCTATCTTCCTGACACAGCAGGTATGCAGCCAGATTTTAATGAAGCCATTAAATTGAGCCCCAAAAATGAATTAAATTATATTTTACGTGGCCAGGCAAAAATAACTTTAAAGGACCCCGCAGGCGCCCTTCGTGATTTTAACATGGCAATCAGCTTAAATCCTAAAAATTTTGAAGGGTGGTTTAACCTCGGGCTTGCAAAAATAAATCAGAATGATAGCTCAGGGTGCGCCGACCTTAAAAAATCGCTTGATTTGGGAAATAAAGACGCGGCAGAAGTTATTAAAAAATACTGTAAGTAGAGATTAACCTAAGATGTCATTTCGACGAGGAACGAGGAGAAAACTTAAACACCTATCCACAGGTAGCTATATATTAGCTTTAAAGTTTTCCCGTCGCTTATCGGCGAACCGAAATGACATGATTTTTAATTTTTAAAAATCGTCCGCCTGGACGCCCAACGATTTAAACGTTCCGCTTAAATTAATAAAATGACCTTCAGAGGGTTTTCCGGATCCGTATTACAAAACTCTGGGCTTCACAAACAACCGCTTTGCTTGTTTAATTTAATTGGGACGCTTAAAATTATTGCATTCAAGCGAAACGCTTTAAATGGGCGGAACGACCGTTTACTATCTATTATAGGAAATATTTTTAAGCAATGTGAAAATATTTCGTTTTTAGAAAACCAAAACCTTTCCCTATTCGTTTATTATATATATAGTATAAACAACCATACCACCTACTCCAGGGTAATTAATATAAGGGTTTGGCCCAAGTTTATTTAACGTTAAACAAAAAGGGTCGGCTTAAGAAAAAACTGTTTTCGATTAGTAAGTTGCCTGGATACGAGATACGGGAGACGGATTAATTAATTTTAATATTCACCCATGCTGTCTAAACTAAATACAACCAAGGCTTTTGAAAAAAGGGTTAAATCTGTCGTATTACGAATTAGGGAGCACCGCCTGGCCAAAGGTTATACACAAGACTTTATGGCCTTTAAATTACGGATATCCCAAAATGCCTATAGTAAGCTTGAATCAGGTTTAACGAAGATCACAATCGACAGGCTTTTTATTATTGCGCTGGTTTTAGAAGTGGAAATAAATGTATTGATCGGCAATTAAAACACCATTTCTTGTTTTGCTTTGTTCCGGCAGAATAAGGTACTCAAAACAGAGCGAGCGGGATATGGCGAATACGATTTTAGATTTACGAATTACGATTGGCTTAATTTTAAGAAATTCGGTTTGATGCTAAGCCCATTCAAAGTATGTTGCGTTGGGCAGACGAAAATTTTATAGGGCACATATCTAATCACTTTTGATAATAGGGGCAGTCTATTGAGTCGAGACCTTTGCCTCCATGGTTCCCGCCTTTTTGGCGGATCATTATGAAATCTCGTCACGTCCTCAAAGACACATCAGGTGGTAATTTTTCAATCACCACCCTATCCTACTTCACTTTTTCCAGATCATTCAGTTTCCAGCTTTGGTTATACAAATCGGGCGTTGGGCCGTAAAAACGTGCCAGTATTTCAAACTTGCCTTTCGGATCTGTGGGAACCCAGTTTGATTCGCCCTCTGAAGGTGCTGTAGGTCCGAAATAAAGGTCGACTGTACCATCGCTATTTGTTTTTAATCCGGGTGTTTGTGATGACCTTGCCGACCATTTTACATTACGGATAAAAGTATGCGTTTCGCGATTATACACCGTCATCGACCAATATTGCTTTACCGGAACATCAGCAGGTACGTGTACTTTGTACGAAGCGCTTCCGTCTAAGGTATTGCCATCCTTATCTACTATCTGCATCAGGTAATACTGTGACTCGCCGATATGTTTAGCGCTGAAGAACGCGATCATATAGCAAACTCCCCTGTTATCGGTCGGGTAGGAATCTGGTACGCCGTAACCTGCTTTTACGTTTGCTCCATACTCAAGGGTCGCAGGGAAAAACCAATGGGTGTTTTGAAAAAAGGGTTTAGTGGCCTCATAATTACCAATAAGCCAGGTTCTTGCATCCTTTACTGCGGCTGTCAATATTTCTTTTGTGCGGGCATCTGGCTCAAAGGGTTTGCCCCTTTCTATCCCGATACTCTTAAGCGGGTCTATCATGGCTTTATCCCTTTCCAGCCAGGGTTCTAATTGTACAATTTTGTCCAGGGATTGATAAAAGTTAAAGTCGTAAGGTATCGTTGAGTCGTAAACTGCATTGCTCGCGTCTACAAAAACAGTAGTTGGGTTCTTTGAGGCTTCACTTAGCGGGTAAACTTTAATACGTTTAGAATAATTAACCGCAGTGGCTACATCAGCAGCGCTGCCGCTTTTCAGCACAGAACGTAGCAGCGCATAACCGCGGTAAGTGTCCGATTGCAGGATGATATAACCCGCGGGTATTTTGCTTTTATCATAACCCGGCGGTACAAAAAGGTATTTTCCGCCTTTGCCTTTGTCTACGCCACCCGGACCTACGTCTTCAATTGCGTTTTGCCAGTAAGTCATAACGCTGCCGTTGAATACACCATCGCCGGCCGGCGGAATTTCAAGCACAACTGGTCCTACTTTTTCTGTATTAAAGAACGGCATCAGGTAGATCACGTCAGGATTAGGCGTTAATGTTTGGTTTTTCCAGTCCAGTAGCTTGGGCCATATCACCACCTGGTTATAATCACCGTTTATTTTAGCTAAGGCATCATACATCAATTGGTAGTTCACAGCAGGCATACCCCAAATGGCTGCTTCAATGCCACGCTGATAAATAATCTGCTCTTTGATATTAGCAGGTTTAAATGCAGTGCCTGATGAATCAATAACGTTGTTAGATGGACCGCTTCCTGATTGCTGATTGCTTTGTTTGCAGGCCGGTAACAACATCCCAATAGTTAAAATTAGCGGCGAAAAATAAAAGATGAGTTTTTTCATGATCGATGACTTTATTTATGTGTTATTGCTTCTTCACACCCGGCGGCATCCAGTTGCCTTTTACCATTGCCTCTTTTGGCCAGTAAACCCTCAGCAACAAATTGAATGATCCGGTTGGTGCGGGCAGCCAGTTATTTTCCTTTTCTTTTCCGGGACTATCCTTTTGGATGTAAATATCCACCGAACCATCCGCGTTTTTCTTTAAGGGGTCACGGTCGCCGATTGCAAAACGTTTGATCGGGTTGGCGCACAAAAAGCCTTCGCTGTCGTACATTGTCAGGCTCCAGAACGCATTTGCGGGAGGCTCCTGTCCTTTATCAAAGTGCAGTACGTATTTGTTTTTTGAACCGTCATAGGGTTGGCCGTCAGCGTCGGTAAGTGAAGCAGGATACATAGCATCGGCATCGAGGTTAGCGCCTAATCCGTTATAAGCAACCCCGGCGCGGGCGGTATAGTTTGTTCCGTAATCCCCCAACCCACGACTCAAAGACCATCCATTTACCGGCCTTTTGCCGCTAAGTCCTGATTGCAGCATATAGCTTTTTGCCCATGCGGGAATGGTAGTCAGTGAATCCTGTACCGCTTTGGAGAATTTAGAAATGTCAAACGTGCCGCCTGCCGCAATGCCAAGTGACGCCATTTTTTTAACAATAGTAGAATCGGCAGCAGCCGGTGGGTTATCGACCATCAACTTATTTAACAAATTGAAATAATCAGATACCGTCATTTGTGTTACAATATCATTCGGCGCTTTTTTTGGAATGCTTGAGTCTATTTTTCCCACAGGCGGCACGTAGGCTTTTCCAAAAGCGCTCAGAGGTGTGAGTTTAAACTTTTCCTGTATTTGGCTTACTGTAGTGGCGCCATCCTTTGCGCTGTTCACCTGCGTGCGCCCGATCAGCCATACGGTGCGGGTAGGTGCTTTTACCTGTTGCATTCCTTTTGGAACTTCGCCGGTCCAGCCGGGAGCAGTGATCAGATAGGTTTGCGCCGCTGTTCCTGTAGTTCGTTTTCCGGGCGAGAAAAAAATATTCGTCCAGGCATCAAGCATAGGGAAGAGGTAATAACGGCCATTGGTATTTGGCAATTCGAGTACGAAGGGCTCTTTATCCAGGTTAAACCAGACCGTGGTATAATAAGTGTCACAATTTGGCCTTACCACATCGTGGGATTTGTCATCCGGGAAAAAGTTTGCGCTTACCAATTGATTAATCGGAGCCGCCATCTTTCCGCCGGCGTGGAATACTTTTGGCACGTTGGTCATCGCGCGTTCAGTAACATTCATCACCGCGAGCGGGTAGCCAAAAATATAAGCGTCTTTAATAGTCTGAATGATCTGTGCATCGCTCATAGCTGTGTCTCCTGAAGCAGGCTTTTGATTGCAAGATATTACGCCTATAGCCATAAAAAGCCATGCAGCGAGCGGAATGAGTTTCGTTTTCATTTAGTAAAATATAGGTTCAGAATTATGGTTATTTCAGTTCAATATTGACTTCCTCTATTCCTCCTTTAAATTTGAATGGCGCGGTATAGTCGCGCGTTACGGGCGAACCATCATCTTCGCCAATACCGAAGGTATCGATGCCAAAACGCCCTGCTACACTGTTTTTTATCCTTCCCTGCCCTACCTGCTGGTTATTGATATACAGCGTGAATACCCCTCCTTTGCCAGGGCCGCCGCCATCATATTTAAAATCAACCTTTACTGAAGTCAATCCGTCGGGCAGCTTCTTGCTTGATTTAACAAAGGTTACATCAGCTTCAAAGTAGTTATAAACAAAGGTCGGATAGCCATTTTTTACATACAGTGAATAACCGGAACTACTACCCCCTATAGCATTGATTACGCCGTCTTTATGGCCTGGATTGGTGGCGACCATCGCCTCCATGGTCCATGAGCGGTTCTTAGTATTAGGCGCAGCCGTCTCCGGAATACGGGTAGCGCCTTCATAGAAGGTAAATTTGGTTCGTTTACCTAACGGCGACGGCTTGGGCACAACCAGGCGGCCGGCTCCCCTGTCATCAAGCGGGTAAACATGATACTTTTCGGCCTGCTCATAAAAGAGCTTTTTCAGGTGGTCAACCTTGTCGGGATATTTATCCGCGATATTGTCGGCTTCAGAGAAATCATTTTGAATATTATATAACTCCCATTTCTCATTATCAAAATCAAACCCCGGCGCTACGTCCTGCCGCCATGGCAATGTGTGCTGAATGGCTGCTACCCAGCCCTTTTCGTAAATGGCACGGTTGCCAAATATTTCAAAATACTGGGTATCCCTTATTTCCGGTGCGCTGGCATCAGTAAAGGTAGATAGGAATGATTTTCCGTCAAGCGGTTCTTGTTTAACGCCATTTACATACTGCGGCATTTTTATTTTCATGGCATCAAGAATAGTAGGCGTCACGTCGATGAGATGCAAAAACTGCGAGCGCATTTTGCCATCGTGTTTGATCACTTTGGGCCATGAAATAACCATCGGGTTACGCGAACCGCCAAAGTGCGAGGCAACCTGCTTCACCCATGGGAATGGCGTGTCGCCTGCAAAGGCCCAGCCAATAGGATAGTGAGGCTCTGATCCCGGTTTGCCGATCTCATCACTCCTTTTCAGGTTTTCTTTTATAGATGTAGGCACGCCATTCAACGCTTTAATTTCATTTAATGTGCCGTCGAGCCCACCCTCGGCGCTGGCGCCGTTATCACCAACAATATAAATAACCATGGTATTATCGGCATCAGGCAGCGTTTTTATAGCTTTTAAAAGCCTGCCTACCTCATGATCCGCGAAAGCCAGGTAGCCTGCGAAATTTTCATAAAGTTCTTCATACAACTTTTTTGCGTCAGGTTTGCAGGTATCCCACAAAGGCACCGACTTAATGCGCGGCGACAATTTTGCATCGGCTGGGATGATGCCCATTTTCTTCTGGCGCTCAAAGGTGATCTCCCTTTCCTTGTCCCAACCATAGGCGAATTTTCCTTTAAACTTATCGCGCCATGCTTGCGGCGGCTGATGAGGTGCATGTGCCGCTCCCGGGGCAAAGTACATGAATACCGGTTTATCAGGCGAAATTGACTTTTGTGAATGAAGCCAGCCGATCGCTCTATCGGTCATATCGGTCATGAAGTGATACCCTTGCTCCGGGGTTTTATCAGGTTCAACCGGTATAGTATTTTGAAATAATACAGGATAATATTGGTCTGTTTCACCGGCATTAAATCCATAAAAGTAATCAAAGCCCATGCCTGTAGGCCAGCGGTCAAATGGCCCTACGGCAGAAGTTTCCCAATCGGGCGTATTGTGATTTTTGCCAAACCAGGAAGTACTTACCCCGTTATATTTAAGTACTGCTCCAACGGTAGCGGTGCTTCGTTTGATCATGGTATTATAGCTTGGATACCCTGTGGCCCATTCAGCCAGGAAACCATTGCCAGAGATATGGTGGTTACGCCCGGTTAGTAAAGCTGCCCGTGAAGGACCGCAGATAGCTGTGGTATGAAAACGATTATACATAATGCCCTGCATAGCCAGGGTATCCAGGTAAGGCGTTGGTATTGAACCGCCAAAAGTACTGGTCATGCCAAAACCCACATCGTCGAGCATAATTACAATAACATTTGGCGCGCCTTTGGGCGGCAAGGGAAGCTGTGGCCAATCCATTTCCGATTCCTTGTAGGTTTTGCCGATCTTACCGTGAAAAGCCGGGTCATCATAAGGCAGTTTGCTTGAATCTGAACTATTTTCATCGTCATGTGTCCCCTTATTACAGCTTGACAGCGCTATCACCAGGGTCATTAAGTAAACAATGTATTTTTTCATAAAGCTGTACATTATAAGGGTTTCAAATCTTTTCATCGGTTATTTTAAATCAAATGTCACCTTGTCAATTCCCCCTGTAAACTTAAACGGCATTTTATAGGTAAAATCAATTGGCGAGCCTACGTCCATACCTACGTCCAGACCTTCACCAAGCGTAAATTGAGCAGGGACAGTTTGCGGGATATCTCCGCTTGCCACCTTAGTGCCGTTTACCATCACTGTGACTGATGCGCCTTTGCCAATTTCGCCCGCTGCACCTTTATAATCGAAATTCACCTTGATCTGCACTTTGCCTTTTGGTAAGGCGGTTTGGTCGGTAAACGTATAAAGGTTACGAGCCAGGTAATTATAAACAAAGGAGAGCTTCCCATCCCTTACGTACAATCCATAGCCTCCTTCAATACCACCGTGCGTAACTATCATTCCCTCAGCGCCATTGTCGGGAATTTGTACGTCCGCAGTAACCGACCACGATTTATTCAATACAGGAGGGGCTGCTTCGTTAACCAAACCGATCTGACCTGAATAGTAAGTAAATGTTTTTCGATGGCCCGCGAGACTTGGGCGTCCCATCAATTCGCCGTTGAAACGTTCAGTGGCACGCCAGTCAAGGGGCAAAACATTGTATTTAGCAGCTTCTGCCCACCATTGATCCTCCAGTTGGCGCAATTTTTCAGGATACTTTTGTGCCAGATCATTAGCCTGCGTAAAGTCCTCGTCTATGTTGTAAAGTTCCCATTTCTGTTTATCAATATCAAAGCCAGTGCGGTTTGGATTCCAGGGTGCGAATGACAAAGCTGAAGCCATCCATCCGTCATGATAAATACCCCTGTTAACCCCTATCTCAAAATATTGCGTCTGCCGTCTGCCTTTTGCATTAACGCTGTCCTTGTCGAATGTATAGGCAAAGCTGATACCTTCGATCGGTTTTTGAGGTACGCCGTTCAACTCTTGTGGCGGTGTGATGCCAATTACTTCATATAATGTTGGGACAATATCAATCACATGTAAAAACTGGCTGCGTAAACCGCCTTTATCTTTAATACGCGCCGGCCAGTCAATGATCATCGGGTTGCGTGTTCCTCCAAAATGGCTGGCTACCTGCTTGGTCCACTGGAAAGGGGCATCCATTGCCCAGGCCCACGCAGAAGGGAAGTGATTGAAGTATTTAGGTCCGCCAAGATCGTCTATTGCCTTTATGTTATCCTGCCATTTTTCTGCGAATCCGTTAAAAAACAAGTTTTCATTTAATGATCCTTCAATACCACCTTCAGCACTTGACCCATTGTCGCCTGCGATGTATATAAAGATGGTGTTATCCGCATCGGGCAATTGTTTTACTGCATCAACTATCCTTCCCATCTGCTGGTCACATTCCGCGCCATAGGCTGCAAATACTTCCATCATATGAGCGTACAGGCGCTTCTGTTCAGCATTAAGCGAACTCCAGGCAGGTAAACTGGCCGGACGCGGCGTTAGTTTGGCGTTTGCCGGTATTACGCCCAGTTTCTTTTGACGCTCAAATGCTTGTTCCCTATAAGCATCCCAGCCCATATCAAACTGGCCCTTAAATTTATCTATCCATTCCTTGGATACATGATGTGGTGCATGCGTTGCTCCTGGCGCAACGTAGAGAAAATACGGACGATCAGGCGCTATACTTTTTACCTTACGTACCCATGATATGGCATGATCGGCGAGGTCATCTGTGAGGTAATATTTGGGATCCGTTGATGCAGGAACAAGGTTGCGATTTTCGTACAGGATAGGGTTCCAGTGATTCATATCGCCGGCGTTAAAGCCATAAAAATAATCAAATCCAAGGCCATTTGCCCATCTGTCAAAAGGCCCGGCGGCGCTGGCTTCCTAGGGAGGTGTATTGTGGTTTTTACCGATCCAGGCGGTCATGTAGCCGTTTTGGCGCAACACTTCGCCAATTGTGCCGCAGTTTTTTGGTAGCACACAAACATAGCCGTCATATCCGGTAGCTGTTTCGGATATAGATCCAAAGCCCGCTGAATGATGATTGCGGCCTGTAATAAGCGCGGCGCGTGTTGGACTGCAAAGTGCCGTAGTATGAAAACGATTAAACCGCAGACCCTCGGCAGCCAGCTTGTCCATGGTAGGTGACGGAACACCACCGCCAAATGTACTGAACTGGCCAAAGCCAGCATCATCAATTAATATCAATACGATGTTGGGCGCTCCTTTAGGCGCCTGAACAGGCTGCGGAAATTGCGGAGGGCTTGATTCCTGGTAAGTGCGACCCACTTCGCCCGGAAAGCGAAAATCTGGTCGAGGTAAAGTTGCCGGTGTACTTGCAGGCGGATTGGCCGGGGTTTGTTGTGACTGGGAAATATTTATCTGGATAGACGCTATAAGAAGAATAATAAACGGTTTCATCAAAATTTTCATATGGGGTTTATTTTATTAATGATGTGCTTTTATTTACAATAGGCAGGTTTTATATAAAAAATTACCAATAGAGATAATTTCTTTCCGTTAACTACAACAAATCTAAATCCGATAGATTTTATATTGGAATTTTGAGAAGTGGTATAGGTTGCAGTTTTTAATTTGCAACCTATTTCAACTATATAACTAAGGCCGACGAGTAAGACAGATCATTGCCCCAGGCCTATATCTTTTGGCGGAAACTTTTTGAAAGTGGCCGCATGTGCCTTCGCTTCAGCAACCATTACGGCTGTCCAGGCGTTCATCCGGTGCCCAACGGGCATACGTTCTTTGGGATCGATATATAAATTGAACAACCATGGCGCTAAACCCGTCTGTCCGTGCGAGGAGTAATCTATATTCATCATATCCGCCACCGCACTCGTATATTGAAAATACTCTTTGTATTCATACATCCGGATGGATGAAAACTGTGATTCTACCCAGGTAAATACCCGGTCTCTTTTCGAATGGCCGTTATCCACAAGTAAAAACGAAGTTTGGTCTATACCATCAATATAACGGTCGGCAGGAAGTTTTTCAGGCACACCTGCAAGCGTAAGTGAAGTATTGAAAAGATCCATCAGATCAAAAAGTTCGGCGCTTTCCCTGCCGGGGCTGATCATGCCTTTCCAGTATGCAATGCCTGGAACGCGGGTGCCCCCCTCCCATGCAGTACCTTTACCTCCTCTGAAGGGTGTATAACCGCCATCAGGCCAGCTATCCTCCTGCGGACCGTTATCGGATGTAATGAAGATAAAAGTATTTTCCAGCAAACCTTTAACCTCCAGTTCTTTAACAATGTCGCCAATAATAGCATCTACTTCTACCACATTGTCCTTATAAGGATATTTGCTATCACTTTTACCCTCGTATTCTTTTGAGGCGAAATTATCGGCGTGAACCTTCATAAAACAATGTTCAAGAAAGAAAGGCTGTCCCGATTTGGCAAACTCGTCTATCTTTTGAATGGTATAGCCCTTTAAAGTCTCATCGCCTTCCGCTATATCATCCATACTTGTTGTAACTTTTTTGGTTACTATCGGCTCGCCTTTTTTGCCAAACATTAAGTCGCGGCCAGCATCTAATTTATTGTAGGCATTGAATTTAAATGTATCAAGAACAAGGTCAGGAAACCTCCTTTTATCAAAACTTTGGGTTATTTCCTTTTCTGCGGCGTACCAGCCCATCCACTCATCGAAGCCCACCTCAGTAGGGCGCATTCCCTTCAATTCGCCGACATGCCATTTGCCGCTTAAAACAGTTTTATATCCCGATCCACTTAGAATGGCGGCCAGGCTTATCTCATCGGCCCAGGGGTTTTTAGTAAGTTTATCCCCAGCTAATATCGGCCGGGTCAAACCTGTGCGGTATGGTATTCTTCCGGTTAATATTGCCGAACGCGTAGGTGTACAGGTTGGTTGAGCATAGGTTGAAGTGAGTTTCAGTCCTTCTTTTGCAAGTCTGTCCATATTTGGTGTAGCTGCGCCTATCGCCGCACCGCCTCCAAAACAACCAGGGTCGCCATAACCCATGTCATCTATAACTATCCATAGGATATTTGGCTTTTTACCAGTTTTCTTTTGCAGGGTAGTCAGCTTGTCTAAGGCTTCCTTGTCTTGTTTAGGCTGGGGAATGAAGGCCTGCTGATGATCATTAACGGCAACCGCCTTGCTAAAAGGGGTAACTTGTGCATGCGCTGACATTTGGTAGTTGCATGCAACCAAAAGAAGAAAAGCTGATATGTTCCGTATTTTCATAGTATTTGGTTTTTTAATGATTTATTGCAGATCAACTTGTAATTTTGAGATCGTGCCATTAAAAGCAAACGGCGCTTTCTTATGGTAACGCAATGAAACAGGCGATCCCAGGTCCGTTCCAACATCAAAAGTTTCGTTAGCAGTAAAAGCTACCGGCACTGTGTGCTGTACTATACCTTTTGCTAACTGCTTGCCATCTGCTGTTATTGTAATAGTGGCAGGCGCGCCGGGTTTTGCCAGATCAGTCACTATTTCCAGGTGATGTTTTCCTGCGCTTAGCTTTTGATTACTTTCAATATCGGTTCGCTGTATAATGAACATATTGTATTCATATACAACTTTGCCATTCTCCATAAAGCAAGACAGGCCTCCCCCTGCGCCACCAAGTGCATACAATACGCCATTGGCGTTAGCCGGAACATCTATATCAATATTTACCTTGTTTGCTTTTTTACCAAGACCGGGCGCTGCAAATTCAGGCATCCTTGTACTGGTTTGATCGAAGGTCCAGCTTTTATATGGTGAAGTGATTACATCTTCAGGGTGCAGGCGCAGCCAGATGCCGGCCCCAATGGGCAAGTCCTTATTGTCTTTGGCCTGTGCCATAAAGAGTTTCTTCATTTCTTCCAGTTTATCAGGATATTTGGCAGCAAGATCATTGTATTGTGTATAGTCTTCTTTCAGATTATACAATTCCCAACTATCTTTATTCGGGTCCCATTTATCAAGACCGGGAGCACCAGGCAGCCAGGGCCTTAACGGACCAAATGCGCAGGCATACCATCCGTCTTTATAAATACCCCGGCTTCCGTTATTGTCAAAAAACTGAACCTTTTCAACAGGCTTGGCGTTTGCGTCACCAAACGTATATTTCATACTAACACCGTCCATTGGCATTTGCGTAAAACCGTTTACTACTTTAGGCGGCTTTATCCCCAATATGTCATACAGGGTGGGCACAATGTCATTAAGATGATGGAATTGCGAACGCGGTGTCTTATCCGGTTTAATGCCTTTGGGCCAACTGATGACCAGTTCATTACGGGTGCCGCCAAAATGTGAGGCAACCAGCTTGGTATATTTAAAGGGTGTATTGCCTGCCCATGCCCAACCGGCATGGTACATATTGTCAGTCATATCGATACCGAGGGCGTCAAGTCCCCCTATTTTGTTCAGTGCGTCTATTTGCTGCTTTATGGTATTGGGGATGCCATTTTGCGCAAGCAACTCGCTTATTGAACCGTTTTGCCCTTCGGCGCTGCTGCCATTATCGCCCCATATATAGATAAATATGGTGTTATCTTTTTCGCCCAATGCATCAACAGCATCATACAATCTACCTACTTCATAATCAGCATTCTCTACAAAGCCTGCGAATACTTCCATCAGCCTGCGCTGAAAAGGTTTTTCGCTGTCAGGAATATTCTTCCATCCCTGCATGGTCGAATCTCTGGCTGTAAGCTGCGCATTCGCGGGTATCCAGCCCATAGACTTTTGACGGTGAAATACGCGTTCCCGATATTTGTCCCAACCGTCATCAAATTTTCCCTTGTACTTGTCGGCCCATTCTTTAAATATCTGATTCGGGCCATGTCCGGCCCCCGGGGCAAAGTATAAAAGGAAAGGTTTATCCAGGGCAAATGCTTTTCTGTTCTTAAGCCATTCAATCGCATGGTCTGCCAGGTCTTTTGTTAAATGATACTTTTCATTATGCGGCGGCTCGATTGGTGTAAAGTCATTGATCAGTCTTGGCTCATATTGAGAGGCTTCGCCGCCGAGGAAGCCGTAAAAATGCTGAAAGCCATAGTTAACGGGCCAATAGTTAAAGGGCCCGGTTTTGGTTGTTTGATCTGCAGGTGTATTATGCCATTTTCCAAACGCTGACGTTACATAGCCATAATCTTTTAGCACTTCAGCAACTGTGGCGGCTTCTTTGGGTATGATGCCTGTATAGCCATCCCAATCCACCGCACGTTCGGCGATAGTGCCATTTCCTACGCGTGTATGATTTCTGCCGGTTAACAATGATGCCCGGGATGGCGAGCAGATAGAAGTAGTACTAAACTCGTTGTAAGCGACACCAGCATTCCATATCCGCGTAAGTGTTGGCGTGTTGATCTCGCCGCCAAATGTAGAAGGTAAGCCAAAGCCAACATCATCCATCAATACAATAACTATATTAGGTGCGCCCGCTGCCAGATGCGAAGGATGTTTTCGCCGCACATGTTTGCTATCTAAGATTGACTCGCCGTAAGTACTTGCAGAAGGAGGTTCGGGAAAGGGCAGCACACTTCCGTCAGTGTCAGCTAAAGCCGAAGTCGTATTTTTTTGGTCTTTACCACCTGTACATGAATTTAATGCGGATACAAATACTGAAAGGGTAAAAAATATCAGAATGTTTTTTTTCATAGTTAGTTCAGACTGTGGTCTCGATGCAAGAGAAAATGTTCCCTTATTTAACCTTCACTACGGCGGGCGGCGTCCAGCTATCATTTAGTACACTGGCTTCGGGCCAGTAACATCTTACATATAGCGAGAAAGGCGCTTTGGGCGAGGGTAGCCAGTTATTCATTTTAGCAGCATCTGGCGGGGTGCTCTGCACATAAATGGTGATTGAACCGTCGGGATTGGTTTGCAAGTTTTTATTTTTTGTACCCAAAGAATAACGTAAAATTGAATTGGGCTCAAAAAAATGCTGCTGATTATATAGCGTAAGCGACCAGAAACCTTTAATAGGCGGTGTTTGACCTTTGGCAAAAGTTACAGTGTACTTGTTACTACCATTCAAGCGCATGGCCGAAGAATCAAGGTCCTGGTAAAAATAACGGGTTTCATTAGGCTTATTTACAAAAATATTGGCTTTGGCGCATGCCACGCGTGTCAAATAATCATAACCAAATTGCGCACCGTTTCGCTGGGTTGTCCAGTTATATTTCACCGGGTAACCTACATTCATAAACTGAAACAGCGGTGTCACGTAATTAGCTTCCGCGTCAACCGCGGCTTTTACAGCCATTTCTTTCACTTTGGGATTTTTGGCAATTTCAGCCAGCAGCGCGTGCATTTGGGCATAAAAGGCTTCTTCGCCTCTCATCTGTGGTACTTCTTCTAAAATTGAAGGTAACTGATCAAAGAATTTTTCCGGAACTACCCATTTGGTTTCAGGCTTCTTGGCTGCGTCTTTATCAGCAGGAGTTGACGGCGTTTTCTTCCAGTCCGTAATTTTCATTTTGCCATCAAAGTGGCTAAGTGTGTACACACCGATCTGATTGATCAATGGCTGAACAGCTTTTTTATCTTCCGGGTCATCCGTCTGAAAAACCCTTGGAATAACTATAGCATACCTTGTAGGACACCTGAAAACAGCTGTGATGCTGTCGGGTACTTTTCCGCTCCAGTTTTCGCTAGTTAGTAAGTAAAATCCCGGCTTTGTTCCGTACATCTTTCCTATGCCTGCAAAACCGTCTGTACGCTGGTCGCACACCTGGTACACCCAAAAACGGTTGCCAAAGTCAGGTACCTGTACCACTATGGCCTCCTTGGAAAGATCCAATGGCGCCATACCATATACCACGTCCTGGTTCGGACAGGCAACTGCCCGTTCTGCCGGCTCAACATAATCGTTCAGCATACACGCCTGGTTTACTGGAGCAGTTGGCAACACACCTTCTGCATATACCGGGAAGGGAACTTTTTTAAAAAGCTCAAGCCTGTTATGAATGTTTGTCATCGGCCAACCCCAGGCATAAATGCTGGTAGCCAGGTTTTTTACATAAGCTTCTGTCATAACGGTATTAGGCACAGGCCCATGCGGCAGGGCCTGGGAGGAGTCTTTTACTATGCTGGCAGTTTGCGAAGTATCGGCGGCTGCATTGGTAGTATCGGCACTATTGCCGATGGATTGCTTTTTACCGCAAGCTACTGCGAGTGCTAAAAGGGGGATAAAAAAAACGGTCTTTTTCATGCGCTTGACAGAATATTTGTTGCCAATTTATGGCTATTCTGTTGCAGGAAGAGGGTTTTGTACCGTTAAATGGGTTGCATATTTTAATCTGCAACGCATAAGGGCCGGATTGGCCTGACAGGTCGAATGATGGTTAGAACTGGTTCAGTAGGTAATGGTTCATCTTTGGTTGGGGGCCATTGGTTTAGAAAATTTGGGGTGACCGGAACAGATCGCAACAGTTCATACTCATTGCAAACTTCAGCCATCATCCTACCAATGAACGAATAACCTAGTGAACCAATGAACTAAAAAACCCGGCCCTTAAACCTAAGGGACCGGGCATCATTATGTAAAACACAGGCCTTTTTAACAAATAGGTTTTACCCTTACGAAAGTACCGCTGGCATCAAATTGTAAAACATAATGCGTACTGTTTGCTGTAATAAATACGTCGTAGCCGCTCAGCGTTCCGCCTGTGCTAACCGAGAAGGCCTTGTCAATAACATAGCCCGGGTAAGTGGCCGTTAAATAAGTGGCAATAGCCGCAGGCAGCGCCGTTGTTGCTACGGCAGTTGGCCTGGCAGGGTGTTGATCAACCTGTACGCGCTTTACAAGCGTACCTGCGGCGGTAATATCTGTAACAAACAGACCGTTGTCTTTGCTGATCAGTACATAGCTCCCATCAGGCGCTGTAGCGGCATGCAATAGCGTATCTGAGGGGTAAGTGGTTGTAAAATAGGTTTTAACAGCACTTGGGATTGCGCTTAAAGCAATAGTATCCTGGTGCATGCCGTTACGGTCGTCAAACGGTCCTCCTGGGTGAAAGAAACGGTCGTGATGCATATCATCGCCCGTTTGCTGCTCTAATGTGCTCACAAAAGCCCCGGCGGTGGTGAATTTGAGGCCTACCAGGTTGCCGTTGTATTTGATTACTACTATGTAATTGGTGATAGTGCCAACCCTGCCGTTCGTTCTGTTTTGAATATCGCACACTGCCGGAACAAATCGAAACAGAATGCGCTGTCCTCTACTATCCCATAACACTCACCCGCTCATTCGTCGATATGATCGGCCTATTCACCGATACATTACCCCTTGAACACAACATTGAATTTAATGGCGACGTTATGTAGCCGCAATAATCAATAAAACAATGAAGACAAAATTTACTTACCCCGCATTGATGCTATTGGGCATCCTTTGCATTTTTTCTTCGTGCAAGAAAGATGCAAAATCAACTTCAACAAATACAACC
>Ga0206898_10147_pt1 | contig 20832 bp, 15 predicted proteins | sample Alteio_BWOrgHeat_50_FD_153237 | JGI IMG/M metagenome (GOLD analysis project Ga0206898, IMG submission 153237) | Enriched cells from forest soil in Barre Woods Harvard Forest LTER site, Petersham, Massachusetts, United States -... | ecosystem: Environmental > Terrestrial > Soil > Temperate forest >...
CATCAATTGTATTATCGGTGTTAGCTGATAAAAGTTTTCCTTAACTGTCAATAGCTCCATTATCGGCACCAGCAACAAGGGGCTGAAATGGAGCAAATCATTGCCGTGAGTTATCTGGTACAGTATATACCGCCTTATTTTTTCATCTATCTCCTTTTAGCTATTATAATCATATGGTTGGCCGCCGTTGCCTTTTCGTGGCCAGAAGTACGGCAATGGATACCGGTGCCTGCGGTTCCCAAGCCCTCAGCTTCATCTCAGCTTACAAAAAAAAGCGCCTGGCTCAAAAATGCCATGATTGCTAACCAATATCACCAGGATCCCGAACTAGGTTTAAACTCGCTGGCCGAAAAGCTCGAAATAAATGCACATGAATTATCGCGCCTTATCAATACGGCGCTTAAAAAAAACTTTAATGATTTTGTAAATGAATACAGGGTTAAGGACGTGGTTGAAAAAATGCAGGATCCTGCTTATAACCATATCACCTTGCTTGGTATAGCATACGAATCCGGTTTTAATTCAAAAACTACTTTTAACCGCACTTTCAAACAAATAACCGGCAAAAGTCCTGCAGAATATAAAAATGAACTGAAAAAAGAGCGACCATCTTATGATTTGGAACGTTCTCCCCGGTTTGCGAATGTAATTTCGGGCCATGAAACCACGCCAAAATGGTCTCATGAGAAATTAAACCGCAATTATATGTTTAAGAATTATTTCAAAATAGCACCACGCAACCTGGTGCGCAATAAAAGTTATGCTGCTATTAATATCACCGGCCTGGCTGTTGGTATTGCCGTTTGCATGGTGATCTTCATCATCATACAATATCAAACAAGCTTTGATAATTTTCACACAAAGAAAGACCGCATCTATCGTGTGCTGACTGAAAATCATAATGAGGAAACGGGAAACACCACTTACGTAAAAGACCTGCCTTTTCCATTACCCAGGGGACTGAAAACCGCTTTTCCGCAAATAGAGCAGGTAGCCCCTGTTTTTGCCAGCCATGATGACGCCTTGCTGATACCCGACAATAATGGGACTATTGTAAAAACATTTAAAGAACAACACGGGCTGTTTTATGCGGGACCTTCATTCTTTAAAATATTCAACTTTCCACTGCTTGCCGGTTCGTATGAATCATTAAAAGATCCGGACAACGTATTCCTTACTAAAGAGACCGCCGAAAAATATTTCGGCGACTGGAAAAACGCAATGGGTAAAACCATTAAGCTGCAAATGGGTGGCTTTATCTTTGAGCACGGTACCGACGTATTGAAGGTTTCAGGGATCCTGGCGAGCGTTCCGGCAAATTCCGACTTTCAGCTAAAACTTGTGGTAAGTTTTGGGTCAGGTTTTACCGGCGATTTTTTGTCAAAATCTAACGAATGGTATACAACGGTTGCTGATTTTGGCTGCTTTGTTTTATTACCGCAGCATATTGCTACTGACAATTTTAATCAGCAATTACAAGCCTACGCGCGCAAGGTGCAGTCGCCCGCCAACAAAAATAGTTATATAATACAACCCTTAAGCGCGATACATTATGACACCAAAGTAGGCGATTACAGCAACCAAACCATTAGCCATCAATTGCTTAATGTGCTGTGGCTTATTGCGGCATTTATCCTGTTAATTGCCTGCGTAAACTTTGTCAACCTATCCACTGCACAGGCAATTAACCGGGCTAAAGAGGTGGGCGTACGCAAAGTTTTGGGGAGCAATAAATCCCAATTGCAAACCCAATTTATTGTTGAGACATTTTTGATAGTGGCAAGCGCCGTAATACTTGCAGCTATTATTGCATTGCTTGCGTTGCCTTATGTGAGCACCCTGTTAGAACTTTCGCTTTCCTTCAATATATTCATAAATCCCGCGCTTATTTTGTTTCTGTTGGCAGTAACAATAATTGTGACGGCGCTCGCAGGTTTTTACCCATCTATTGTTTTATCGCGTTTTAATCCTGTTAATGCGTTAAAAAGTAAGCTCACATCAAATACACAGGGAATTTCATTGAGGCGGGGTTTGGTAGTGTTTCAATTCATTATTGCACAGGCGCTCATCATCGGCACACTTATAATTGTAAAACAGATGAACTACTTTATGGACCAGCCGCTGGGTTTTGATAAGGAAGCGATTATCAATGTTCCTTTCCGGGTAGATAGTGGCCGTATAGCCAGGCTGGATTACTTAAAAAAGCAGTTACTCACGGTAAGTGGTGTGAAAGCCGTAAGTTTTAGCTCAAATACGCCGGTCGAAAACGGCAACGACATGTGGAGCAAAGTCAGGTTTAACCATGCAGTAAAGGATGCGGATTTTGGTACGATCGTCAAATTGGCCGACAACGATTATGTGCCCACCTATAAATTACAACTGGTAGCCGGCAGAAATTTGCTGCCCTCCCAAATGGTGAAAGAGTTTTTAGTGAATGAGGCCCTGGTGAAAAGTTTAGGAATAAAAAATCCCGAAGACATAATCAGCAAAAATTTAAGCACCTGGAACAACCTTATGCAAGGCCCCGTTGTTGGTGTGGTTAAAGATTTTAATGACCGGTCTTTCCGCCAGGACCTTGCGCCACTGGTAATTACCACAGATGTTGCCATGTACAGCCAGGCTGCGGTAAAATTGACAACCACAAACATTTCATCAACCATGCAGGCTGTTAAAAAAGTATTTGAGCAAACAAACCCTGATTTTGTTTTTGAATACAAGTTTCTGGATGAAAAAATTGAAAGTTTCTACAAACAGGAAAATCAACTGGCGGCGCTGTATAAAATCTTTGCTGCCATCGCTATATTCCTTAGCTGTTTGGGTTTGTATGGCTTAGCCTCATTCATGGCCGTGCAGCGCATAAAAGAGGTTGGCATTCGTAAAGTGCTTGGCGCCAGCACGGGTAATATCGTGTACCTGTTTTCGAAAGAATTTATCATACTCATAGCCATAGCCTTTGCCATTGCTGCACCCATTGCATGGTATTATATGCATCAATGGTTGCAGGCTTATGTTTATCGCATCAATATCAGCTGGTGGCTATTTGTAGTAGGAGGACTTGCTGCGATAATTATCGCCCTTGCAACTATAAGTTTCCAGGCGATCAGGGCGGCTCTGGCGAACCCGGTGAAAAGCCTTCGCTCAGAATGAGCTATGGCTTTCGAAGAAAGCTTGAGAAGTGAGTAGTAGTAGTAGCAGTATGGAGTAGCAGTGATACTTGTTGCTGACTCAAAAACCATGGGCCTGTTAGTTTGTTATTTCACAAGTAAGTAACCAAAATTATTTAGTGAAATAATATAACCAGTTATGATAAGGAAATTAAAGTCGGGTCAATACCGCATTTATTCGAGAAAGGTTGACCCTGAAACAAACAAGCGGAAAAACTTGGGCACATTCGATTCAATGGAAGCCGCAAAAAAACACGAAAAAGAGATTCAGTATTTTAAGCATCATTGATTTTGTCTTCCCTGGCAGATTGAAAAGGCGTCATTGCCGCGATAGAATCTCGTGAAATTTTGAAGGAAAGGATGACAAAAAAGGCTGTCATGGTGAGGCTCTCGAACCATGTGTGCAAAGGCCCTCGACGCCTTGTTTTTGCGCTATACATTGATAGTGTTTAGATATATCGCCGATAAGCATGCGTTAGGCCGACGCACCGTGCTTCGAGAGCCTCAGCATGACAGCCCCCGCTCTACTTCAGTCTCACCATTACAGTTTTACGAATCACCTGTGATTAAACCGCCGTTTTTATCAGCCCGCCTTCAGCACGTATAGCGGCTCCGTTGGTGGCAGCGGCCAAAGGGCTGCACAAATAGGTCACCATGTTGGCAACCTCTTCCGGCGTTAAAAAGCGCTGAATAATAGAAGTTGGGCGCATGGTTTGGAAAAACTCTTTCTTAACGTCATCTTCGGTTTTATTTTGATCCTTCGCGAGTTGTGCCACAAAACCTCCGACCCCTTCTGAAAGCGTTGGTCCGGGTAAAACTGAATTTACGGTAACATTGGTGCCCCTTGTTAGTTCCGCCAGGCCCCGTGATACAGCAAGTTGGGCAGTCTTAGTCATGCCGTAATGGATCATTTCTGCAGGGATCTGCAACGCCGACTCACTGGAGATAAAGATGATGCGGCCCCAATTCTTTGCTATCATGCGGTCGAAGTAAGCACGCGAAAGTCGTATGCCACTCATTACATTCACCTCATAAAATCTCAGCCAGTCATCGTCAGAAATGTCCTTAAATGCCTTTGGCTCAAATATGGCGACATTATTAATTAGTATATCTACTTCGGGCACCTGCTTTATCAGCGCTGCTATCTGGTCGGCATCGGTAAAATCGGCAATTACACCGTTCACGTTATTATTGTCTGTATCCGCTTTGATCTGGGCAACAGCGGCATCCACGCGGGCAGCGCTGCGGCCATTGACGGATACTTTCGCGCCTTCGGCAGCCAGTTGTTTTGCTATTGCATAGCCGATACCCGCTGTTGACCCGGTCACCAGCGCAGTTTTGTTTTTCAATTGTAGGTCCATATCACAAAGCTATAAATTCCATATTTGAATTGATGAAAGGGGCAGTATCATGACATAAAAGCAACATATTCATCGGCGAGGGATGAGGATGGCGTTATTGCCTCTTGAACTTGTAATATTTGTAAGATTTATTGGTAAGATCGAATTGAAGGTAGCCTCCATCAATACCGGCATAAACATGTTGCTCATCCAGCACAGCTATAGAAGTAAAACCGACATCGTCATAAGGAGCATTTTTAAATATCCCTTCCTTATGTAAATCGAGTATTGTTTCCTTTTGCAAATTATGGATTCTATATAGACAATTCCGGGAGACAACAAGGATATCCCCGTTTAACATACACATTTCCTCCGGACTGTCGTCGAAATGGATAACTTTTACGTAATCATAAGCATCATCCTTCAACACAAGCTTAAACAAAGTGCCTTCCCCTGAAAATGAAAGGTCCTCTTTAGAAAAAACCCCAGAACCTGTTTCGATGAAATAATCATTTTTCTCGTATTCAAAGAGCAAACGAATGTTCCCTGTTTTAATTACCGTTTCATTATTTGCATCGTCTACAAATTTTAACACGCCCCCCCACTCACCGTTGTCAACGCCAACTATCCGGCCGCGATCTGTAATAACTTTGACCACCGAATCCCGGTCTAACGAACTCCAATATTCTATCCTTAATTTATGTTTTCTAATACTTACTTTATATATATCGCCGTGAAAAAACTGTTGCCACTCTTCCGAATTAGGTTTAGGGACTTGTGTTTCCACGAAGTCAGACGTTGTATATTTCTGTGCCTGCGACGCGTAAGGTAACAGAAATAGAATTAGTAAAATAACTATCGGTTTAGGAACTGTCATTTCGGTTTACGCACTTATTGGGCTAATGCTAATTTACGGGATATTCTCTATGGAAAAAAGTCTTAAAATATATCAACAAAACTGCCCCGCCGTGCAAATCAAGAACATATTATTGACTTTTAAGCCCCAATAGTCCCGGTCTCCACATCTCCCGCCCGTTGGTAATTGGTCATGATAACACCGGTTGTTGTTACATGGCTCTCTATTAATTTAAACGTCCGTGGAAACGCGCCATCATCAAACAGCTTTTTGCCTTTACCAAGAACCACAGGGTAAACGTTAAGCCGGAATTCGTCGACCAGGTCATGTTTCAGCAGTAGCTGAACAAGTTTGCTGCTGCCCCATACTTTAATATCAGGCCCTTCCGAATTTTTGAGCTTTTCTATATCCTCAACGCTTGTGAGGATCACTGAATTTTGCCAGTCAGATTTCTTTATGGTGTTGGATAGCGCGTATTTTGTAACCTCGTTAACACCAGGCCAGTAGTCGGCGTGTTGAGGCCAGTAAGCTTCAAAGATCTCAAATGTTTTTCTGCCTAGCAGAAGGTCTGCACGTTCCATCTGCTTTTGCATCACGTTGCCGGAAACTTCGTCGCCGAATGGTGCGGACCATCCGCCATATTTAAAACCGTCTGACGGATCTTCGTCGGGACCTCCGGGTGCCTGTACCACACCGTCTAATGTAATAAATGATGAAACAGTTATTTTTCTCATAGTAATTAATTTCTTCGTTTATAATTAAAGTTGCCGCAGAATTGTTTTGCTGTGATATAAATCTCGGGGAAATTGCAGGGATAACGGCGGTGGGTGCGTGACAAATTTGGGGGGAGGGGGTGACAAAGGGGAAATATAGGCGAAGGTGGCCCCAATTCTGTATTGGCAGGATTTCCGGTACGGGGCTATGCGTTGTATATGTACGATTGACGCAAGATCCTCTGCGAGAAAACCAGCTGAAACGGCCACGAAGAGTTCAATTGACGGAGGCCTATTTGCAGATCACGGGAGCAAAATGAAGGCGGTAAGAATTAATTATCTTATCGGATCATACCGTTACAACCACATTTCTCTGCATCAGATTTGTAAAATCTTCCATTTTCATAGGCTTTGACAAATAGTCATCCAACCCCGCCTTAAGGTATATTTCTCTGTCACCGGGCATGGCGTTAGCTGTCATCGCAATAATTTTCGGCTGCCTGATCGGCATTTCACGGATACATGCTGTAGCTTCCAGGCCATCCATCTCAGGCATTTGTATATCCATCAAAATTATATCGTAGTTTTTTTTCTCTATCTGCTCAAGCGCTTCCAACCCATTTTTAACCATATCCGGAACATATCCAAGCTTGCTTAGCATTCTTTGAATGAGCATCTGATTGATCATATTATCCTCCGCAACCAGAATGTTCAGGTTGCTGTCGTCTACACCACTTGTCTTTGCTGAATGTGCCTGTTGCAACGATTGGCCTCCGCCAACCATTTGCGATTGAACGCCCAATATAGCTGGGTCATCGGCTGCAAGTTTTTCCTTTGAAATACCAATAGCCGCATTAATAAAAAAGCAAAACTCAGAGCCTTTTTGCGCTTCGCTGGAAACCGAAATTTTGCCTCCCATTAAATCCACCAGCTTTTGACAGATAGCAAGCCCTAAACCTGTACCGCCATATTTACGCGTTGTAGATGAATCTACCTGCGAAAATGATTTGAATAACCGGGATATTTTGTCCAACGGTATGCCGATCCCAGTGTCTTTAACTTTGAAGCCCAGTTCAATTTCGCTTCCGCTGATTTCCTTTTTTACAAATGCTTCGAGGGATACCGAACCCTCATGCGTGAACTTTAACGCGTTGCTGACAAGATTAATCAATACTTGTTTAAGCCGTACACTGTCTCCTATTATCCGTTCAGGCACGTCAGTGTCAATACTAACCAGCAGCTTTATTTTTTGCTGTGATGCCTTAAATGCAAATAAATCAGATACTTCCCTAAGCGCCTGGGGGAGGTCAAATTCAACACGCTCAAGTTCCATATTGCCCGATTCAATTTTTGAAAAGTCCAGTATGTTGTTTATCAGGCTTAGAAGTATCTCTCCGGAGTTAATGATAGTCGTCGTGAAATTTCGCTGCTCCGGATTCAACTCCGTGTCAGCTAACAATGATGCCATGCCGATAACACCGTTCATCGGCGTCCTGATTTCATGACTCATGGTAGCAAGAAAAACACTTTTTGCCTTGTTTGCTTTTTCGGCGTCCTGGCGCGCAAGCTGCTCAGCTTGTTTTTGCTGAAAAAGCTCAATGTTTAATTGCCGCAGGTGTTGCGCCTGCATAATTAATTCGTCGTTTGCCGATTCTAATTCGTCCGACTTTACTTTCAACTCAGCAGCTTTGGTCTCAACCTCCGCGGTGCGCAAGGCAACCTGCGTTTCGAGCAATAATTTTTGCTTTTTTATTGATCTTAACCTGAAATAATAAAAGCTATATACAACCGCAAGACCTGCAAATATCGTCGTCAGTCTGAACCACAATGTCATCCAGAACGGAGGCCGAATCACAACGGTAATTGATGAGCCTTTGTCATTCCAGATCCCATCATTATTTGATGCTTTAACTATAAAAGTGTAGGTGCCAGGATCGAGGTTAGTATAGCTTGCACGTTTCTCCATTCCCGCGGCCATCCAATCCTTATCTAAACCTATCAGTTTGTATTTATATTGGTTATTTCGGTTAACGATATAATTGAGGGCAATAAAGTTGAACGAGATTGAAGATTGCTTGTGATTTAGCACTATCTGTTTGGCATAACTTATATCGTTATTCAAAAGTGAGTCTTTCTTCCCCGGCAAAACGGTTTTATTAAATACCTGCATTTCGGTAATATAAACCGGAGGGATAAACTTATTTGTTTTAATATTGTCGGGATAAAAGCTGTTAAACCCTTTTTCACCTCCGAAATACATTTCACCGTCATGTGCTTTAAGGTAAGCATTTGCTTCAAACTCCATTCCCTGCAGGCCATCGAACGTATTATACTGATGATATTCTTTGGTAATTGGGTTAAGCTTTGTGATACCATTGGCAGTTGAGATCCAAAGGTTATGCCTGTTGCCTTCGGTTATTCCTTTAATAAAATCGTGATCCAGGTTGGCCCTGTCTGTAAACAATTTGAAAACATCATGTTGTTTATCAAAAAGGAATAAACCGTTCATGCCGACCCAAACCCTGCCTTTGCTGTCAGTAAATATCACCCTTGAATCGGTTTTTACAGAGGTATTATCGAAATAGTGTTTGAAACGTTTGCTGATCAGGTTATAACAATTTAAGCCTCCATCATCAGTGCCAAACCATATGTTATTGTCATTATCCTCGTTTATCGAAACCACATTATTCCCCGTGAAGGATGTTTTACCTTCAAAATCTTTAGTAATACGTGTGAATTTGTGGGTTTTCTGATCCAGTAATTCCAGCCCACCATAATAAGTAGCTATCCAGAAATTACCGGCATGATCCAGAAACATTTTCTGCAGGAAATCAGAGCTGATCGCCTCCGGATTTGCTGCATCAGCCCTGAATTTTTTAAACGTCCCGGTTTTCTTATCCATCAAATTTAGCCCCCCACCCCAGGTGCCTACCCATAAATTATGACCGGCATCCTCAGCAATTGATTGTATGGCATCCGAGGACAAACTGTTCGGATTTCCGGGTTGATTTTTATAATGATAAAAATGATTGGTTGCTTTATCAAAACGATTAAGGCCTCCACCGTCCGTACCTATCCACATTTGGTGTTTGTCGTCCTCGAAAAATGTCTTTACATCATTGTAGCTCAGGCTTTTTTCGTCAATGCCGTGCCGATAAAGCTTAAATTTGTCAAATTCTGCGGTATAAAGGTTTATACCACCTCTGTGCGTACCTATCCAAAAATTATGTTGTTTATCTTCAAAAACTGCTGAGACAGTTGTGTTTGATAAGCTGCCGGGATTTTCGGGCTTGGGAAAGTATTTGGTGAAAGATTTTTTGTTACGGTCAAGCAAATTGAGGCCGTTATTTATCGTGCCTATCCAAATGTTGTCTTCAGTGTCGGTATAAACCTGCAGGATCAGATTTCCGGAAAGACTTGATAGATCGCGGTCATTGTGCCGGTAAAGGGTTGAATTGCCATCCGACAAGCTATATTGCAAAACGCCGACGTCATTGATCCCGAGCAGTAGATTATTTTTTCGGTCCTCCGCTATGGATACAATATTTTTATTACTCGCTAAGTCTATATGAAGGTTTATTAAAGCAGTTTTATTTGTTAAAAGATCAACCCCCTTAGCCGTACCTACAAATATTCTTTGATGAATATCTTTATAAATGCAATTGACAGTATCGCTGCTGATACTATTCGATTTACCGCGCCCGTATTTAAAATGAATTACTTTTCCTGTTTTTTTGCCAAACAGGTAAAGCCCCTCACCATACGTCCCTATCAAAAGATTGTTTTTGTCATAGTCTGTGATAGCCGTAATTTTTAGCGGATCGGCCTTGGAATTATGAAGGTTAATTTGTGTGAAATTATCCGAAACCGGATCAAAACAGTTTAATCCGTAAGAAGTGCCAACCCAGACGCGGTGATCGGCGCCTTCAAAAAGACAATTGATAAAGTTGTTGCCAAGGCTGTTTTTATTAGCTGGGTCATTTTTATAAACAATCGTTTTTAAGCCATCGTAACGATTTAACCCGTCGCGGGTGCCGAACCACATAAAACCGCGGCTATCCTGCATAATGCAGTTGATTGTGCTATTGGACAAACCCTGTTCATTACTTATATGCCTGAACCTAACGTCAGACATTTGCGCTAAAACAATTATTGGTGCAAGTAATATTGCAGCAAATAGATACGCTTTCTTAAGTTTTAAATTTAAGCGGTTATAAAGGGGAGGCGCCGGCATGTATCTTAATTATTAGCTGCTAAAAATCAAATCGTTGTGTTATCGTAGCGTTTTTTCGCTACTGTAACAGCCCTGTTACGAATTTGCCTGGTAAATTGTTGTGTTCCGGGTAATTATTGCATGTTTTTTAATAACGGAACACAAGAGGTGTGTAACCCTACCGGAAATTAAATGAAACCTGAATTGCGAAATGATAAAACAGTTATCTTTCTCATAGTCATTGATCTTTTATTTTACAATTAAGGTTGTCGTGTAATTATTTTTCCGCGAGATAAGTCTCGGTGAAATTGTCAGGGTCACTGCGGTGGTTACGCGACAAATTGAGGGGACGGCTGTGACAAATGAGACTCTATATGCTGATTGCTGGATTGATGATTAAGAGTGTTTTAAAGATAAAAACTAAATAGAGAATTGTCATCCTGATCCGCCCAGAGGCGGAGAAGGATCTTCTACACCAAAAAAGTGCGAGCTTATGCAAATCGGAGAAGATTCTTCACTGCGTTCAGTACGACAAAGGGGCTTTATCAGTATCCGGGAATTGTAAATCCCCATATACTAAATCAGTTTACCCTTGCCTTTTTGCACACCCCAAGAAAGTACAATGAACCTATCGCCAGCAGCGCATATATAACGACGCTTAACCAGTTGTTGGAGTTTCCAACGCCGCTTAGAAGTCCAGAGGCGGTTATAATTAATTGAATTACGTCGTAAATGATGCTGAATATTAACAATTTGGGCCACGATTTTGCGGCTGGCGAAACATGGCTGTATGACCAGTAGATCATGGCTATAAACAATAGCGAGCCACCGAAATACCTTGTAGTCCAGATACTGGCCATATTGGGAATAACTCCATAAAATGTGGCGGCCTGAATGGGCATAAATATAAATGCGAGGCCAAAGACAGCTGATAAGATCGTAACGATGATTGCGAAGGTTGAAAGTTTCATTGTTTTAGGGTTTTAATTGGTTGATTAAATTTAGATAATAATAATTAAGATAACCAATTAATATTCAATATTTTAATGCCGTTTTCTGTTGGATAATTTTATTACATCGCTTTTCTGTATTTCCACCGGTGTTGGTTGGGGAATTATTAATCCACGTACGTAAAAACTATCTTCACTTAAAATATTAAAAACAATTACGTCAAGCGAACCCGGCTGGTCACCAATATATTCTAACTGAGGTATTGTGGATAACAAATACAGTTTGGTTTTGGGTGAGGATTGCAAATTTAGATCAGCGGGAGCTGGGAAGTCCTTCCTGGCAAATAGCAGCCAAATGTATTACCTTTGAGTTAGACGGACATGTTGAGATTGGGACAAAAAAACCTCGAATTAATTATGCTTAAAAAAGGAGAACATATTGAAGGGACCCCTGAGGAATTGCAGGTACTCTTGGACAAAGATCCAGAATCTAATGCATTTTTTGAAAGTTTATCAAAATCTTATAAGCAAGGTTATTGCGATTGGGTCGGTTCTGCCAAACAGGAAGAAACCCGTAGGGTTAGGGCGGATAAAGCTATCACGATGTTACGAAATAAGCAGAAAACATTGAAAACTTAAATCACAGTGCCTTCAGAAAGATTTGCCCGTTAAAATGTTTGTTTGGTCTGCCATGTGTTAATCCTTTCATTAGGCCCCAAACCCGGTGCCACTTTATTTTCCGTAAAGTGGCACCTTTTTTTACTACCAATAAATTATATTGCGATACCAATTATAAAATCCCGCATGAAAAGAATTTTTTACTCAAAACCTGTAAAAGCATTTGTTCTAAGCATCGCTTTTTTATCGTCAATTTTGCATGTTTCGGCCCAAAGCAAAGCCGACCGGCAGCAATTCGCCGACCTGGGCGACGTGAAACTGGAGAACGGCGCAGTGTTAAATGATTGCCGGATCGGTTACCGTATTTATGGCAAGCTTAATAGCGCCAAAACGAATGGTATCCTGTTTCCGAGCTGGTATGGCGGCACCACGAAAATGATTGAGCAGCTGGTAAAACCATGGCGGGCAATTGACACCACCAAGTACTGTTTAATTTTGGTTGATGCGCTTGGCAGCGGTGTTAGCAGCTCGCCCTCCATCAGCGTAAAACAGCACGGCGCCGACTTCCCGGCTTTCTCTGTTGTCGATATGGTATCAACAGAATACCAGTTACTTACTACAAAAATGGGAATCACCCACCTGCATGCCGTTATGGGTATTTCTATGGGTGGTTACCAGGCATTTCAGTGGGGCGTAAGTTATCCAGGGTTTATGGACCATATTATCCCGATAGTGGCCACGCCGCAGCCCAGCAGTTACGACCTGATGGAATGGAACATTATGCGCATGGTAATAGAGGCAGACACCGGTTTTCATGGCGGCAGGTATAAAGTAAATCCTGTTATTCCCATTGGCACTATCTACACGCAATTAAATTCAACCACGCCGCCTTATATCATCAAATCGATGACACGGGACGCAGCCAAAGCCTATCTCAAATATACTGAAACCGCAAAGGTTAAGGATTGGAACGATACTTACTACCAGTTAAAAGCACTGATAGCGCATGATATTGCCAAACCCTATAATAGTGACCTGGCCCAGGCAGCCAAACAGGTAAAGGCAAAAATGACCATCATTGTTCAAAAGCAGGATCATTTGTGCAACCCACAACCGGCAATGGATTTTTCCAAACTGCTGCCCGCCAAACTGGTAGTTTTAGACAGCGACCAAGGGCATCTTGGCGCCGCCGACTTTGATAATTCCATGATGAAGCAGGCTATTGTTGATGAATTGGCGGGGGGATAATCTTTGAACAGGGGAAGAATGAAAAAAGGCTGTCATGGTGATTGAAATGGAGGGATGGGTGTAATGCTGAGTTATAAAATCAAGGGGCCTCTGAAGGAGAGAATGAAAAAAGGCTGTCATGGTGAGGCTCTCGAACCATGTGCGTAGGGCTGACGGATGCTTATTGGACATAGATAATCACCGCGATGCATAGCAGCAATGCATGGAGTCGAGGCCTTTGCCCACATGGTTCGAGAGCCTCACCATGACACCCTTATAATGACGCGGGTGCTAAAGTATAAAACTGAATAAAATTCTTGATCATGAAATACATCTTCATCCTCCTGCTACTCCCTTTTGCGGCTCTAGCGCAAAGCGTAACCAACCAAAATGTTTTTGATACCATACCATTTGTTCCGGAGCATACACCGCAAAGACTGGCGCAATTTGCAAAAGAACCGATAACACCGGGTCGGGTAATTTTCCTCGGCAATAGTATCACCGAAATGGGTAACTGGAAGAAAGTGGTAAATGATACCACGGTTATAAACAGAGGTATTGCCGGCGACATCACCTATGGTATTTTGAAACGGCTTAAGGATATTACCGACCGTAACCCGTCGAAGGTTTTTTTATTGATAGGAATAAATGATATCGGAAAAGATATTCCCGAGGCTGTAATAGCCGATAATTACCTGAAGATAGTAAAGGAAATTCATAGCAAATGCCCTCAAACTCTTATTTATGCACAAAGTGTGCTCCCTGTAAATCCAACGATGGCGCATTTTCCACAACACTATGACAAGGAAGAACACGTGCTGGCGCTAAATAAATTGTTGAAAGCCAATGCGAAGGCAGGTGATTATACTTACATAGATATTTTTCACCTGTTTGTTGATGCCGATGGTCGCCTCAAAAGTGCATATAGCTACGAGGGACTTCATTTAAAACCACCTGCGTACGCTGTTTGGGTAGATTATTTGAAGAAGGAGGGGTATTTGTAAACTAATCCTGTTTCGGATTATAAACAATCCAAAATGATCCGGCCATTTGTGTTGCGAATGCTAATTTTTGAGAGTAATTATTCGTTGCCCACATCTTGGTCCGGGTACTTTTTCAAGTACTCTTCTGTGTCCATATATTCTTCTGAAAATACCACTTTACCTTTTTCGAATTTTTGAACGCTGACAATCCAGTCCGATCTTCTGTAATCAAACTCCGGTAGAGGGTAATGGCTATTTCCATCTTCGTAAACCGTCTTTCGCGTTACCTGCCCGGTGGTATCATACTCTGTTTTGTGAACTGTGAAGTCTTTAGTTTTCACGATGTGATCTGTTTCTGCCGACCATTTGTAGGTAATGCTCTTTATGCCGCTGTTATAATACTCGGTGCGGTAATGTTTGGTTTGAATAATCTTCAGCGTACCGTCAGGGTAATACTCTTTGATCTTTACGAGCATTTTTTTAGACGTTTCAATTTTTTTTATTTTGCCGTCTGGATAAAATAGTTTCAAATCATATTCGCGGTAAACCATAAATGATTTGCGTTCTGTATGTTTGATGCTCATCCGATTGCCCAAGCTATCGAAAGATTCGCCGATTATTACTTTTGGGAGGAACAATACCCGACTCTTGACAACCCCGTTTTTAAAAAATTTAACGATACTGTCTTTCTCAAATCCACCCTTAAATGTTCCGCGCATTTCCAGTGTTCCATCCGGATAGTGATATTCCTGGTAGCCATTCAACAGGCTATCACATTTTGAGTACAAAGGTGGCGTATCAAGTGCTCCTGTATTATATAACCCATGATCGGGTTCCCTGAACCTGAAAATGTAAAGGCCGGTATCGCGCAGATCGAAGACCGTATCCAATGCCGGGCCTTCTGCATATATCAAATAGTGGCCCGGTCCGGGCAAGTAGACTGTCCCCGCCTTCGGGTTATAGTAAGAGTTTAAGTCGCCGACTTTAGACAGTGAATAACTAGTATCTAATTTCACAACCGTGCTGCAGGCTTTTGTCCGGTAAAATTGAAAACGGATTCCCTGGCCATGGCAAAAAAGACAGCTTACAAGCAGGAGTATAAAAGCAATATATCTGATAAGCTTCGACAAGGAACGGATAATTGATCAGGTTTATTCAAATTTAAGATAAAACAGGTTAAATGCAAACTGAAAATTCGAGGTAGATGGCTAGGCACCGTTAATATAAAGCCGATAAAAAATTAATTGGTGACACTGTTTTGTCACCATGAAGGGGGTGGTTCTAGGCTTAGTGTAAATGGCAAAATGCCTAAAAATGAGAGGGTTCATGCAAAATAGCACCGTGAACGCGGTGAACGTGAACGTCGGCTTGAGACGGCAAAAAACGCAGATTAAGTCGAAAACTAAGTCAACGGTATAATCGCTGCCAAATGTTAAATTTCAATTCCCCTGTAACCAAAAAGGCCGTTTCGGAGTCTTGTAGCCATGAAATTGACACAAGTACTCTTTTTAATTCTAATTACATTTTTATTATTCAACTTTGCTAATGCACAAACTACAGGCGGTAAAATTACCGGGACTGTTTTAGACGATGCCAAAAAACCGCTCGACGGCGCAACCATAATTTTATTGGTCGCCAAAGATTCTACAGTAGTTGGTACCCAACTTGCTAACCGCGACGGCAGCTTCGCTTTCACAAATCTGAAAGACAATACCTACCGGGTAAAGGCCACTTATGTAGGCTACAAAAACTTTCGCAGCGCCGACGTAGTGGTGAGTCAGCAGAAAGCGGTTAGCCTGCCTGCGTTTATCTTGTCCACTACCGGAAAAACATTAAATGAGGTAGCCGTAACCGCTCAAAAATCATACATCCAGCAAAAGATAGACCGAACGGTGGTTAACGTGGGCGCGCTGATCTCCAACACCGGTACAAATGCCCTGGAAGTGCTTGAAAAAACGCCCGGAGTGCAGGTTGACGCCGATGGCAATATCACCTTTAAAGGAAAAACCGGCGTATTGGTGCTGATAGATGATAAACCAACATATCTCTCCGCCGAAAACCTGGCTACTTATCTGCGATCATTGCCATCCTCAGCATTGGACCAGATCGAGCTGATGGATAACCCGCCGGCGAAATATGACGCTGCCGGGAACGCGGGGGTGATCAACATCAAAACCAAAAAGAATACCATCAGGGGATTCAATGCGGTAATATCGGCAGACTACGGGCAGGGTTTTTATGGGCGCACCGATGAGAGCATTAACATGAACTATCGCGTTAACAAAGTTAACTTGTTCGCCAATGTTGCCTATAATCAGCAGCAAACTCATAGAAGGCTGGAAATTGACCGGCAGTATTTTGATGATAATGGCAACCCAACCTCATCGTTGAAGGATATTTCCTATTTCAGGCCTACAAGCCATAATACCAATATCAAGGCAGGCATGGATTATTTCGCATCGCCCAAAACAACCTGGGGAATAGTATTTACAGGCAGCCTTTACAATAGTCATGATAGCAGCCCGGTATACAGCTTACTGTATGGGCAGGACGGCCAATTGGATTCAACCATAAATACCCAAAACACATCCAAAAACCATTTTAATAGTGGGGGCGTAAACCTCAACTACACGCATAAATTTGATAGCACCGGGCGTACACTTACCTTCGACCTGGACTATATCCATGACGGATCAGGCAGTAACCAAATGTTTGTGAATAACACCTATCTGCCCGATGGCACCTTAACAAATTCAAGAACCCTGACTGATGACCTGCCGGCTACTATTAACATTTATTCGGCTAAGACAGATTATTCACATCCCCTCCGCGGCAAAGCAAAACTGGAAGCAGGTGTTAAAAGTAGCTACGTAAGCACCGATAATGCCGCCAATTACTTTAACGTGGTTAACGGCGTAAGCACCATTGATTACAATAATACCAACCGGTTTTTGTATAAGGAGAACATAAATGCAGCATATATTAATTTTAATAAAAACTTTGGCCGGTTCAATTTACAAACCGGCTTGCGCTTGGAGAATACTAACGGTAACGGGCACCAGTTGGGTAATGCTCAAAAGCCTGATTCATCATTTATTAACCATTATACTGATCTGTTTCCGACTGCCTTTTTTTCATATAATATCGATACTGCAGGGCATAACGTAATGGTTGTTTCTTACGGTCGCAGGATAGGCCGGCCGAATTACGGCAGCTTAAACCCGTTTACTTTCTTTGTTGATGAGTTTACACAGTTCTCCGGCAATCCATTCCTGAAACCGCAGTTTACCGATAATTATAAGTTGGCATATAGTTTCAAAAGCCTGTTCACCGTTGCCCTTAGCTATAATCATACGACCGATGTTCAGGGTGAAACAATTCATAGAAACGGCGATATTTTTATCAGCACCCAGGGCAATATAGGGGTACGGAAAACGGTTGACCTTTCGGTGAATACCAATTTTCAGCCAGCCAAATGGTGGTCCGTTAGTATTTATGCCGAGGAATACAACAATACTTACCAGGGCGATTTTTATGGCAGTTACTTAAATCAGTCGCAGTACACGTTTGCGGCGAATGGAAATAATCAATTCACTTTCCAAAAGGGATGGAGTGCTGAAATAAGCGGCTTTTTTGATACCGGCGGCACGTACGGTCAGTTTGTTACAAAACCAAAGGGTATGCTTAATGCGGCTCTTCAGAAGAAAGTATTAAAAAATAAAGGGTCTATCAAGTTAAGTATGCGCGATATCCTTCGCTCGTTCAGCCCAAGCGGCGATATTACCCATATTCAGAATGCTACCGCCTCCTTCCATAACACTTTAGATACGCAGGTTACAACCCTGGCATTTACTTATAGCTTCGGTAAAACCACCAATGTGCCTGAAAAACGCAATACCGGCGGCGCTGATAGTGAACAGGATAGGGCGCATTAATTGTCATGTAGCTTACTAAACGGGAACGAAGGCAAGTAAGCTAGCGGTCATTGGCGTAAGCCCTTAGATAGATGTCTGAGGGCTTACTGCTTTATTAAAGGACTTATCTGTCGAACTTGCTTTAGGGCGAATTAATGCCAGGAACCAATTTATTCGGCAATGCATTTTATTATATCTTTGCGCTCACGCCTTTCTAATACTATACGCAATACCAATGGAATACATACTTGATAACCCCGCCTGGCATGCGTTATCATCGGGAAATAAAGACCTTGCAAATGGCAATGAAACAGCTAAATACTTTGCTAGAGAAGTATCTCCGTTTGTCGGGATTAATGAACCAACCATCAGCAACTTTAATAAGCTGTATGAAACTATTCCGTTTGCCGGCAGCTTTGGATTTATCTCGCCGGTAGAAATTGAATTTCCGTTGCCGTGGAAAGTGGTAAAATGTATGAGAGTTTTACAGATGACGTTTGAAGGCCCTTTAACACAGACAATCGACGAAAAAGGAATTGTTCCGCTAAACGAGACACATATTCCTCAAATGCTTGACCTTACAAAACTGACAAATCCTGGCCCGTTTAATGATAGAACAATAGACTTCGGGCATTACAGGGGAATTTTTGATGGAGACAGGTTAGTGGCTATGGCCGGGCAAAGGATGCACCCCTATAATTATGCCGAGATCAGCGCGGTATGTACACATTCCGATCATTTAGGTAAAGGTTACGCCCGTAAACTGCTGTTAAACCAGGTTGAAAGAATAAAGGCTGCATCAGAAACCCCGTTTCTCCATGTGCTTGCAGATAACACCCGGGCAATTAAAGTTTATCACGATTTAGGCTTTAAAACGAGGAAAGAAATTTCGATCTGTATTATTCAGAAATAACAGCAGCCGCTTATCAAATTAATTGAGGCGGCTGAGCCAATCCTCCTTGTCGGTAAACCTGTTGATGAGCATTGCAGATACTGTATCGCCCGTAGCATTCAGCAAGGTGGCAACCGGGTCGATCAACGTACCTACAATTATTGCGGGTGGCAGCGCTTCGGGCGGGAAACCGTAAGCGGAAATAAAGAGGAGTTCGCCAACATAACCGCCATTGGGAATACCGCCTTCAACAATACTTACCAGAATTGTCATTCCAAGCGCCAGCAGAACGGTCTCAGGGCTGTTGAACCCTTTCCCAAACATGGCGAATACGACGGCGATTTTTAAGATGGATGAAATACTTGAGCCTTCTTTGTGCAGCGTTCCACCCAGTGGTATAGTTATACCAACAATAGTTGTTGAAACGCCCATGGCTTTTGCAGCTGCCAGGTTAGCAGGTATAGTAGCGATACTGCTGCAAGTGCCTACCGCCGTGGCTGACGGTATAATATTGTTTCTCCAGTATTTTTTTACTCCCTTTACGCCGCCGGCAATGAACGCGTAGATACTAAAAAATACAGCATAATAAAAGATGCTAACGCCATAGCCAATACCCATAGTATGCGCATAAGTACCAAAAAGCGATGGCCCGAATACCGCCACCTGGTAGGCGAAATAAGCGCCCAATCCGATAGGCCCCAGCTTCATTATCAGGATAAAAACATTCTTAAAAACTTCGCTGCCTGCATTTAAAAAGCGGTTAAAAACCAGGCCATGTTCGCCTGCCCGTAACGTTCCGAAACCCGTGATGATCGCAAAAATGATCATCGCCATCATGTTTTTACGGGAAAGCAGCTGGAAAAATTCACCTGTGGTGAACAGCTGGGTTACTTGGTCGCCGGTTAGCTTTTTGTTTGTTTGGTCAGTTAAAAATTGTTGGGATGTGCCGGCAGCCTGATGAATTGGAAAAAGCCATACGGCAAGGATCGTCAGCAAAGCTGCAATAATAACGGTCGATAAAAATACCCCGGTCATAACAGTCATGATCCGGCTCAGCTTCTGTTCCCCATGAAGGTTGGCAATTGCAGAAGAAATACAGAAGAAAACGAGGGGGATAACGGCCACAAACAGCAGGTTCAGGAATATATCGCCAATGGGTTTAAGCACCTCTGCCTCTTTACCGAACACAACTCCTGCAATGCTGCCTATAATGATCCCGGTTATCAGCCAGATCATCCCTTTATAATTTTTTAACCAATTATCCATACGATGGGTATCGGCAGGAAAGATAGCCATATTGGAGGAAAAACTTGCGAAGACTTTTCAGAACTATAAATTTCGGCTATTTATTCATCCGCCAGTTCAATCCAAACCGGCCCGTGGTCGCTTGATTTTTCCCAGCCGCGTACATTACGGTCTACCCCGCCAGCTTTTAAACGCTTGTCAAGCTGCGGGCTTAATAAAAAATGATCGATACGTAAACCTGCATTGCGGCCGTAGGCATCGCGGAAATAATCCCAAAAGGTATAGATAACCTCATCAGGATAAAGCTTCCTGATCGCATCTGTCCACCCTTGGCCTAAAAGTGTTTTGAAAGCCGCCCGGGTTTCAGGGCGGAATAATGCGTCATTTACCCAGCGCTCGGGTTTATAAACGTCAATTTCGTTGGGCATCACATTGTAATCTCCTGTTAAAACAACCGGCATACCTGATGCAAAAAGTTCAGCAGCATGCAGCCTTAGTCGCTCAAACCATTGTAATTTATAATCGAATTTTGGGCCAGGGGCAGGATTGCCGTTCGGCAGGTAAAGACACCCTATAGTAATACCATTTACCAGGCCTTCAATATATCGGCTGTGAAGATCTTCAGGATCGCCTGGCAACGCACGCCTCTGCTCCTGTATTTCCAAACCTTTTGCAAGGATGGCAACGCCGTTCCAGCTTTTCTGGCCATGCTGATTA
>Ga0206898_10140_pt2 | contig 20825 bp, 16 predicted proteins | sample Alteio_BWOrgHeat_50_FD_153237 | JGI IMG/M metagenome (GOLD analysis project Ga0206898, IMG submission 153237) | Enriched cells from forest soil in Barre Woods Harvard Forest LTER site, Petersham, Massachusetts, United States -... | ecosystem: Environmental > Terrestrial > Soil > Temperate forest >...
CACCTTTTCTAGCAAGCCAAGGTGGCGACGTGCTGCAACCGCAACTCTTGGTGCTGCTTGCCGCGGTGCTGGTGGTCGGTTTGGGATGCGCGGCGCTGGCCATGGCCGCCACTTTGAGGGCACCGCTGTTGCCGGCCCTGCGCCGCGAATGAGTGCTCTACGGCCTATGGATTGGTTGAATGATGTTCGAAAATTGCAACAGTCGTAGGATGATCCATAGGAATTAATTGGCTCAAGCCCAACCGCGAGAAGCCCCGTGAACGGGGCTCGAAGCCAAACTACCGGCCCAACAACCCGCCGTAAACGGCGGGCCTAAACCGCTTCGCGGAAAGCCCCGTAAACGGGGCTTCCATTACATGTACTTCATGCATTAGTGCTAGTCTCTCGATAAGTCCCCAATTACAAGGGAGCTAAGTTAATGGAAAAATACGAATGGCTGGCCTACGTGGGCATGGCCGGGCTGGCCTGGGGAACCTATGTGCCCATCATCTTCTACGGCGGTGGCGAACTGGGCGGCCGACCCAACGCTCGGCTTATGGCCGTCCTTTGCGTCGGCGTGGCGTACTTCGTCATCGGCGTCCTTTTTCCCCTGATCGTTTTCCTGAGCGGTTGGCAGCCGTGGCCGACCCTCAATACCACGGGCTTGGTATTTTCCGGGCTCGCAGGCGTCGCCGGCGCGCTCGGTGCGATTGGCGTGATCTTCGCGACCAAAGCTGCCGTCGAGGCGGGTAACGCCTTGCCGTCTCCGGATCCCAACGCCTACAGAGTCTATATCGCTCCGCTCATTTTCGGGCTGGCGCCGGTCATCAACGTGGTCGTCAGCATGATGTGGCATCCCGAGAAGGGTGAGCCGTTCCACTTCGGCTGGAAGAGTCCACATCCACTGCTCTGGGTCGGCATCGTCTTGGTCGGGGCCGGTGCGGCGCTGGTGCTGTATTCGAAAGAGGTAGCGGAGGCCTCGCCGGCCAAGACTGGGACGGCCTCTGTCCCAGCAAAGGCTGTACCCGCGGCGGAGACCAAGCCGTGACCGCCGTAGAAGCGATGGAGCGGCTCAACCTCGTCTTGGCGCATGCCTGGATGGTCCGCAACTTCGTCAAGCACGCCGACGAAGTCCAGGAGGACGAGGAGATGCTGGAGGTCCATCGGGCGATCTTCGACTACCTGCGCGCCGTCGAGCCAAGCTACCAGCGCAAGGACGCCGCCGAGTACCTGCGGCACGCGCGCAACAAACTGCCCAAGCTGCGCCGCGCCGCGGAATTCTTCCAGCGCGAGTATGCGCGGGTTTCGGACCACACCAATTTTCAGATGGCGGCGGCGTCGCTCAGTTTCTGTGTGCGGCAGATTGAGGAGATACTAGGCGGCCAATAGGTCACGGCAGCACCGGGGAAAAAAGAGGACGACCCGTGAACGGGCCGCCGCGCCTAGCCGCAGAGCGGCGACACAAGATAGCCCACGGCGCTAGCCGTGGGAGCGGTCGTATTATTTCACCCAGGCCCGGAAGGGGCTACACAGGAACACCAGATGGCCTACCGATTCACCATGCATGGGATCACATTCAATCCGCGTTTTGTGGTCGACACGGGAGCCGCGTCGCGAAGCGAGCCGTGTCGCCCCTGCCGGGGCTTGATGACTTGGGTGGCGGCCTTGTCCCACGGCTGACGCCGTGGGCTACCCTGTGTGGCCGCTACCGCGGCTGGTCCGCGTTTTGTGGTCGACACTGAATTCGCTTCGTGAAGCGGGCGGTGTCGGCCCTGCTCGGGCTTGAAGAATGGGGTGGCGGCCTTTTTCCCAACGGCTGGCGCCATGGGCTACCCTGTCCCGGAATGGCTTCAAGAGGAACAGTAGCCGAACTAATTATTGAGATTGGAGGGCCTGCCCCTTACTCTAATGGCGGCCCCGCGCGCCTAAAGGACACCATCCGTGCCAGTTGAAGCCAAACCACTCTTCCGGCCCGACGTGCTGCGTCCACACCTGGCCGGCTTTGTCCTGCCGCCCAGCGTTGACGGCGTGCGCCCAAGCTCGCCAGGTGGGCAGCGCTGCTCAAGGGGGACAAGGCGGACAAGCTCAAAGAACAGGAAATCTTGCCGGACTTTTTGACGTGCTTTTTTGTGGAGCTGCTCGGTTACACCGGCCCGGCAGAAGGGGTCGAGCGCTGGACGCTGTCACGGGAGAAACACGTCCAGGTCGGGGGCAAGTTCGCCGACGCGGTGCTGGGCGACTTTCGGCTTGCCGGCGAGAGCAAGTTCATCGTGGCCGTCGAAGGCAAAGGGCCGAAAGACCCGCTGGACCGCCCGTTTGCCGGCCGGCAGATGTCGGCCGTCGATCAGGCCTACCGCTACGCGATCAACCTGCCGTGCGATTGGATTGTCATCACGTCGATCCGGCAGACTCGGCTTTATTGCAAGGGATCGGACCAGCAAACCTATGAACGGTTCGACACCGCCCAACTGGGCGTTGATGATGCGCTCCTGAAAAAGTTCGTGTTTCTCCTGGCGGCGGAGCGGGTGGCGCCGGCCGTGGGGCGCTGCCACTTGTATAATCTGCAATCCACGTCGGAGAAGATCGGCCGCGAGTTGACCAAGGAGTACTATCTCCGCTACGCCGACATGCGCCAGGAAGCCTTTGAACATCTTTGTGAAGTGAACGCCGATGTCGCCAGGCCGGTGCTACTGTCGTGCACGCAAAAACTGCTGGATCGGATTCTGTTTTGTGCCTTTTGCGAGCACCGCGGGCTATTGCCGGCCGACCCCATTCGCAAAGCCTACGTCCGCGAAACGGTTCCTGCTACGTTCCTGCCACCTTTTCCTGGCATACACGGCGTTAGCTTTTCCCCTCGTGAAAACTGATGTGACACCGGTTTTCCTCCGGCCATGAGTCCGGGTGGGGCATCGGCGCTACTCTTCTTGATCTGGCAACACTGCTGTTTGGCGCTTCTGGAGTCTTTGGGCAACTGCAAGATGCACTTAATACGGTTTGGAAGGTGGCGCCCAAACCCGGTCGCGGCGTCTGGGGCACTATCAAAGATCGCTTCCTTTCTTTGACCATGGTCTTGGGCACTGGCTTCTTGCTGCTGGTGTCGCTCGTCGTAACCGCCACTCTGTCTGCGTTGAACAGCTCGCTCACCCACGCTCTTCCAGGCACCACGGCACTGTGGCAAGTCGTCCATCAAGTCATTGCATTCGCCGTGGTCACACTGCTTTTCGCGATGATCTTTCGCCTCTTGCCTGACGTGAAGATTGCCTGGCGCGATGTCTGGATGGGTGCCGCGATCACCGCTGCACTGTTTAGTATCGGCAAATTCCTTTTGGGGTGGTACCTGGGCCGCGCGGGCGTCACCTCCGGCTTCGGCGCTGCACGTTCGTTGGTGGTAGTGCTTCTATGGGTTTATTATTCGTCGTTGATCATGTTGTTTGGAGCCGAATTCACGCGCGTTTACGCCGAGGAGTTCGGCTCCGGCATTCGACCTGCCGAAAATGCCATACCACTCGGCGAAGTAACACGGGACCGACAGGGGATGCCAAACACGGAACGGTTGCAGGCTGTAGGATTACGTGCGGACAAGGGATAGTACAACCAGGGGCAAAAAGGGTCGGGTCGTTGCACCGTTTCAGTGCAAGACGTGAACAACAATCTTGCAAAATTTCCCAGCTTCACGTTTATTCGCGTAGTTCCGCGGGATTTCCGTTGTGCCGCGGGCCGGGGTTGATGGGGAAACCGGGGAAAAGGGAGGGACCTGGGCAAGGCCGGCCCGAAGGGAGTCGGTCCATGGGGCCTGATGCTTCGACGGGTCCGCCTGGCCTGCGCGTCGAACGGCGGGCGGAAACCAATCGCTTGGCCAAGGATTTCCAGGCACGAGCCTATGAAGAAGTTTTGCCCATTCTCAGTTCGTACTCAAGCACCACGGTGGCAACCGTCCAGGCCGAGGTGGCCTGCGCAAGCCATCACAACTCGTCCCAAGGAGTGGCCGCATGAACGGGGAACGGAAGCCCACGCCAGCAGCGCGCGTGGCCTTGTATGCACGCGTTTCTTCCGAGAAGCAGGCGGAGGAAGGCACAGTCGCTAGCCAAGTCGCGGCCTTGGAGCAACGCGTCGCCGCAGACGGATACCTCGTTGATCCGGAGTATCGGTTTATTGACGACGGCGTCAGCGGCATGACCCTGGTGCGCCCGGCCCTGGAGCGACTGCGGGATCTGGCGGCGACCGCTGCCGTCGACCGTCTCTATGTGTTGGCGCCCGATCGGCTGGCACGACGGCACGGCCACCAAATGGTGCTGCTGGAGGAATTGCAGGCGTGTGGCGTCGCGGTGGTGTTTGTGAATCGACCGCTGGGGACGACTCCGGAAGATCAACTGCTGGTCCAGGTGCAGGGGGTGATCGCCGAGTACGAGCACGCCAAACTGCTGGAGCGGACCCGACGTGGCCGCCGCCATGCGGCGCGGTGCGGCTGCGTCAGCGTCCTGACCAAGGCGCCTTACGGCTATCGCTACATTGACAAGCACAGCGGAGGCGGCGAGGCACGCTTCGAAGTGATCGAGGAGGAGGCCACCGTGGTGCGGCAGATGTTTAGCTGGGTCGGCCACGAAGGTTGTTCGCTGCGCGATGTGGCTCGACGGCTGCGGCAACAAGGTGTGCGCACACAAACCGGGTGCTGCCGCTGGGAGTCCGGGACCATCGGGGCCCTGCTGCGCAACACCACTTACCAGGGCCAGGCGGTTTATGGCAAGCGGCGCTCGGGGCCGCGGCGGCCGCGGTTGCGCTCTCGGCGGGGCCACCCGGAGGTAGCGAAGTCTACTTATTCGCTTTATCAGCAACCGGCTTCCGAGCACATTCGCATTGCCGTGCCGGCCCTGGTGGATACGGGCTTGTTTGCCGCGGTGCAAGAACGGTTGGCGGACAATCGCCGCCGCTTGCGCGCCGGGACGGACGGGCCGCGCCAGCTGTTGCAAGGCCTGCTGGTTTGCAGCGCCTGCGGCTATGCCCTGTCCGTACAAAGGTCCGGTTCCCAGGGTAGGTATACCTACTATAGCTGTCCGGGAACTTATGTTTCGGAACGGACCTATCGCCGGGTCTGCCCACACGGCCGGCAACGCACGGAGGCTGTGGAGACGCTCGTCTGGAGCGACGTCTGTGCCTTGTTAAGCGAACCCCAGCGCCTGCGTGAGGAGTTCGAGCGGCGCCAACAAAAGTCGGCCACTCCGCGACAGGCGGTGAGCCAGCAGTGCCTGGACGCGAGCTTGCACAAGGTCCGCCAGAGCATCGGTCGGCTGATTGACGCTTACGCGGCGGGCCTCATCGACGCCGGCGAATTCGAGCCTCGAATGCGGCGGCTGAAAGAGCGCTTGGCCAAGCTGGAGGCGGAGTTGAGGGTACTGACCGAGCAGGGCCGCCAGGAGGAGGAACTGCGTGGCGTATGCCAACAGCTCGAGGACTTTGCCGAACAGATGAAAGCCGGATTGACCCACGCGGAGTGGGGGCAAAAACGTGCGATTTTGGAGGCTTTGCTCAAGCGGGTCGAAGTGGACGCCGATTCCCTTCACATCGTGTACAAGGTACCATTGCACCCTTTTGTTGAAGGCCCCCGAAGGGGCCAGTTGCAAGATTGTCGTTCACGTCAATGCGTGCAATGAAGGCTTGAGGGGGTAGGTGCAACGTGCAATGCCGCAATGCGCTCCGCGCAGTCGCACGGAGGCGGAGACCAGCCGTCCTTACAACTCGACCGGATCAAGCCTGCCGCGCGGCCTCGGAATCAGGCGAGCGATTTGGGTCCTTCATCTGGACCTAACTTTGGGGAGCAGACCAATGGTCAACGGCCTGCTCAGGACTATCCAAACAGTTGCGAAAAGCGCGGAGTTGGTCAGGGAGCAAATGGCCTAACTTTCCGTCGCGCTGGCGGATGGAAAATGGGACGCTTGGAGCATGGCGATTCATGCCGAACTTCATCTGTACGACCTGTGGAACCCAATACGCCGAGAGCGATCAGCTACCATCCGATTGCGCCATTTGCCTGGATGAGCGCCAGTACGTCAAAGCCACTGGACAGCAATGGACGACCCTTGAGCGACTGCGGCTGACCAATCGAAACTCGATCAAGTTCAAGGAGCCTGGGCTGATCGGAATTGGCATCGAGCCACACTTCGCCATTGGGCAGCGAGCCTTGTTTCTCCGCACCCCGAAGGCCAACATTTTGTGGGATTGCGTTTCGCTGCTGGATGAAGCCGTGGTTGAGACAATCAAGGCGCTCGGTGGGATCACGGCCATTGCTATCTCGCACCCGCACTACTACTCCTCGATGGTTGAGTGGAGCCGAGCTTTTGGGGGCGTGCCGATTTGCCTCCATGCCGCCGACCGCCAATGGGTGATGCGGCCAGACAAGGCCATTGTCTTTTGGGAAGACGAGACAAGGTCGTTGGCTGAGGGGCTAACACTGATCCGCTGTGGAGGCCATTTCGAGGGCGGCACCGTTCTGCATTGGGCCGGCGGGGCTCTTGGAAAGGGTGCGCTGCTGACTGGCGACATCATTCAAGTTGTAGCCGATCGAAAGAGCGTCGGTTTCATGTGGAGTTATCCCAACTACATCCCGTTGCCAGCGAGGGCCATTGAGCGGATTAGCACAGCCTTGGAGCCACTGGAGTTTGACCGGGTTTACGGAGCGTTTTGGGACATGGTGATCGAAAAGGACGGCAAGGAGGTAATCAGGCGGTCAGCGGCGAGGTATTTGAGGGCAATTGGCCGGTGAAGGGTCAAATAGGATCCACATGGTGCCAAAAGAAAGGTACCATGCGACGAATTGGAGCATCACTTCGAAAGATCAACAGCACAAACGAGTTGCGGGTTTTCCTCGGGGAAGGTGCCAATGGTGCCACTTTTTTTCATAAAGGTGCCACGAGGGGTCAGGGTAAAATGGACCCCAAATTGCAACTGCCGAAGATAGGAATCGAACCTCGACCGCCAAGTGAAACAATGGCCATGTTTGATGTCAAAGAGGACCTGAAATGACCTGGCTTCAGCGCCATCGCTTTCGACATTACCTGCGCAATGCAATTTGGATTTGGCCGGTGGCCAGCATGGCGGTGGCAGTGGGCGTGGCGCGTTTCCTCCTTGAGCTCGACGCGTCGATGGGTCCCCAAACCGGCTTTTCTACGGGTGCGGCCCAAACGCTGATGGCAACCTTGGCGGCTTCGATGTTCACTTTCATCGTTTTTGTCTCGTCGGCGCTATTGGTAGCCGTCCAGCTAGCCAGCTCCCAGCTCACGCCCAGAGTCATCGCCATCGTCTTCAATGATCCGGTTACTAAAGGTTCCTTGGTCGTGTTTGTTTTCTCTTTTACCATGACGCTCGCGGTTTTGGCCCGCGTGGCGGATACCGTCCCTTTGCTCACCACTCGTGTTGCCGCTTATAGCTGCCTCGCGAGCCTGGGCGTTTTTCTTTTTTTGGTCGACCACGTCGGCAAAGCACTCAGACCCAGCGGCACCCTTGGCGCGGTCAGCCGACAAGCCATCGCGGTCATCGACGCCGTCTATCCGCGGCGCATCAGCGACGCTAAAGAGGTCGCGACAGACGTTATCGCCGTGGTCCAAGGACAGCATTCCAGCACGATCAAGAGCCCTCGCGAGGGAGTCGTCCTGGCGTTCGACATCCCCGGCCTGGTGTCCCTCGCGCAGCAGGCCGACTGTGTCATTGAATTGGTCCCCCAAGTCGGCGATTTTGTCGCGCTCGGCGACCCCTTGTTCCGGATTTACCAGGGCGGCTCGCACCAGGCGCTGCTCCAAAATCTGTACCAATCGGTGGCCGTGGGGCAGGAACGCACTATCCAGCAGGACCCGGCGTATGCCTTGCGCATCATGGTGGACATTGCTTCCAAGGGGCTTTCTCCGGCCATCAACGATCCAACCACGGCCGTGCTGGCCCTCGACCAGATTCATCACCTGTTGCGCGAATTGGGCTGGCGGCATTTGGACGACGAACGCATACGCGATCGCGCGGGGAAGTTGCGCCTGCTCTATCGAACTCCTGATTGGGAAGATTTTGTCCGTTTGGCGGTCACCGAGATTCGCCAGTTCGGCGCCACCAGTATCCAAATCGCCCGACGCCTGCGCGCGATGCTCGAAAATTTGACGCAATCGTTGCCGCAGCAGCGCACTGCCCTGTTGCAGCGCGAGCTTCAGCTCCTGCACCGCTCGATCGAGCGCATTTTCGCCGACCCGGAAGACCAGGCGCTCGCGGACGTCAGCGATTCTCAGGGGATGGGGGGCCGGTTCGGACAAAGTAATACGCCCTGGTCGGCCCAGGAGGCGCCACCTTCTTGACTATTGACCAGGCAATCAATCTGCTCGTGACCGTCACGCTCATCGAGATGATGATCGCGGTGGGATTGGGCGTGAGCTTTGCCGACCTCGCCGGCGTGGGGCGTGATGGGGGCCTGGTGCTCCGGGCCGTGCTGGCGAATTACCTTTGCGTTCCCGCCGTCACAGTCGGTTTGCTGCTGTTGTTCGATGCTCAACCGCAGATTGCCATCGGGTTCCTCATCCTCGCGGTTTGTCCGGGGGCCCCTTACGGTCCCCCCTTGACAGCGGTTGCCAAGGGAAACAAAACCGTCGCGATTGGGCTGATGGCAATTTTGGCGGGTTCGTCGGCAATTGTCGCGCCGATGTTGCTACACTATTTGATGCCGGTGGTCTCTGGCAGCGAGCCGTTGGACTTCGAGGTGGGACAGATCGTCGTCACGCTATTGGTGACGCAGCTCGTGCCGTTGAGCATCGGGTTGGCTTTGCGGCAATGGCGTCCGCGATGGGCGGACCGCTTGCAGCGGCCGGCCAATCTCTTGGCCAAAGTGCTCAACTTGGCGGCGGTGGGGTTGATCTTGGCGGTTCAGTTCCATTTGTTCTTGGAGATTGCCGCGCGCGGATTTGTCGGGATGGTGGTCCTGTTGGCGGGCTCTTGGGCGTCGGGTTGGCTGCTGGCGGGGCCGTTGCCCGCCACGCGGAGGGCCCTGACGCTGACGACGGCGCTGCGGAATGTCGGTGTGGGACTGGTGATCGCGACCGGCAGCTTCGCCGACACACCGGCTGTTTCCGCCGTATTGATCTATGGCTTGTTCGAGGTGGTCGGGTCTTCGCTATTGGCCTTGTGGTGGGGCCGGCAGGCAACACTGGGGGGCGCGCCCGCCTAGGCCACACTAACCCGAAGCGCAAGCGAGGAAGAGCCGGATCCTCGCTTGCGCTTCGGGTTAGTATCGCCCCCGGCGCCGCGCGGCCATGGGAGAAATGGCGATGCCACTCGAGAATAACCAGTGGCAGTCGGTGGGTGGGTTCGCTATGGTCTAAGATGCCAAGATATCTTTCAGATCGCTTTCAATAAGATGGCGCGGCATTTCAAGGGGAACGCGAATGTTCACATCGTGCAATTACACAGGTTCTACCATTCTTCTTCTAGCGACTACGCTCTTCACGGCTGGTTGTAACCGCGAGCAAATCTTGGCTGAAGCGCCCCCCGTTGAAGTCGTGGTGAGCCAGCCGGTCAAAGAGAAGATCGAGGATTGGGACACCTACACCGGCACCGTCGATTCCAAAGAGTCGGTGGACATCCGGGCGCGCGTGCGCGGAGAAATCAAGGACGTGCTCTTCAAGGAAGGCGACGAAATCGACGCGAACAGTCTATTATTCGTGATCGATGACTCGCCCTTCCAAGCCGACCTGAAACAGGCCCAGGGCCAGCTCGTGACTTATGAGGCCAAATTAAAGGCGGCGGAGGAGAAGATCGCGATTTACAAGCCCCTCGCGGACAAAGGGACCGTTTCCAAGGACGAACTGGTCCAGGCCATTGGGGCCAAGGGCGAAGCGCTCGGCGGCATCGACACGGCGCGCGGCAAACTGTTGGATGCCGACGTCAATATCGCCTATTGCAAAATCAAATCGCCCATCGCGGGCAAGATTGGCGAGGCCCTCCTCACCAAGGGCAACATCGTGAACTCCGGCACCTCCGACAGCATGCTTACCACCGTCGTTTCCGTCGATCCGCTGTATGTTTACTTTTACGTCAACGAGCGCGCCCTACTCAATTACCAAAAGCTGTTGCGCCAGCGCTACGAGAAGGACAAAAACCAGGAAAAAGACGAGGATAATGCTAAGCCGGTGATCCCGGTCGAGATGGCCTTGGCGGTGGAAACGGGCTTCCCCCATAAGGGCTTTGTCGATTTCCTCGACAACAAGGTGGATCCGAACACCGGCCAAATCAAGGCGCGGGCGCGTTTTGACAATCCCAAAGGACCGGACGGCCGTCGCGCCCTGACCGTCGGTTTGTTTGCCCGTTCACGTGTGGCCGTGACCGAACCCTACGCCGCCCTCCTGATCGCCGACCGGGCCATCCTATCCGATCAAAGCCTCAAATACGTTCTGGTCGTGGACAAGGCGAATAAAAATACGGTGCAGCGCGTGGACATCAAAGTGTCGGACCGCCTCCAGGAGGATGGCCGCCGGGTGGTGGAATCCGGTCTCAAGGGAGACGAATGGATCATTGTCGAAGGCGTGAATCGCGCCCGAGCCGGGATCATCGTCAATCCGAAGGAAGAGCCGATGCCGGGCCGGCCAGTGGCCGGCAAGAGCCTCTAAAAAAAGGGGTCAGGAACCGTTGAGCGAAGTACCCTGCGGGCCGTTCCGGCAACGGTTCCTGACCCCTTTTTTTAGGCAGAGGTCGGGAAAAGGATCTCGGAGCCATAAGTCACGTCTCGCTGAGGAATGACCCATGTCGCGTTTTTTTATCGATCGACCAATCATGGCGGCGGTGCTGTCGATTGTCATCGTCATCGTCGGCGTGGTGGCGGTCGTTAAACTGCCGGTGGCGCAATACCCCGAGGTAGCGCCGCCGACCATTTCCATTACTGCCAATTTCCCCGGCGCCAACGCCATGGACGTCGCCGCAAACGTCGCCACGCCGATCGAGCAGGAAGTCAACGGCGTGGAAAACATGATCTACATGCTTTCCAAGTGCACCAACGACGGCCAGATGATTTTGGACGTCACCTTCAAGCCCGGAACCGACTTGAACATGGCTCAGGTGCTCGTGCAAAACCGGGTGTCGGTTGCCGAAGCCAAGTTGCCCGAAGAGGTCAAGCGTCAGGGCGTGACCACGAAGAAGAAGTCGCCCAGCATTCTCCTGTGCGTCAACTTGATCTCGGAGAAGGAAACGGATGCGACGACGGGGAAGGAGCGCTATAAATTCGACCAGCTTTATCTAAGCAATTTCGCGACGCTCAACGTCAAGGACGTGCTAGCGCGCATTAACGGCGTGGGTGACGTGACCTTCTTGGGCCCACGCGATTACAGCATGCGCATCTGGCTGGACCCCGAGAAAACTGCGGCCCGCGGCATGACGCCGGCCGAAGTCGTCGCCAAGCTGCGCGAACAAAACCGCCAGGTCCCCGCCGGCCGCGTCGGCCAGCCCCCTATCCCTGCTGGACAAGACTTCCAGTACCCTCTGTCCACGCCATCGCGACTGGTGGCCGTGGACCAGTTTGGCGAAGTGATCCTCAAGAACAACAAGGGCGCGATGGTCAAGCTCAGAGAAGTAGTGCGCGCTATGGATGGCATCGAGCTGGGGGCCAAGAACTACGACGTCAATAGCTACCTGGATGGACAGCCGTCGGTGACCCTCGCCGTGTTTCAGCTGCCTGGCTCGAACGCTTTGGACACGGCCGCCGCCATCAAGAAATCCATGCACGAGCTGTCCGGGTCGTTTTCGAAGGGAGTCAAGTATGAGATCGTCTACGACACCACCGTTTTCATCGACGAATCGATCCAGGCCGTTTACCACACCTTGATCGAGGCGATTGTCCTGGTCTTCATCGTGGTCCTGGTGTTCCTGCAAAATTGGCGCGCCACCGTCATTCCGATGATTGCCGTCCCGGTGTCGCTGGTCGGCACGTTCGCGATCATGTCGGCGATGGGCTTTTCGCTAAACAACCTATCGCTGTTCGGCTTGGTGCTGGCCATCGGCATCGTGGTGGACGACGCCATCGTGGTGGTCGAAAACGTCGAGCGCTATCTTGCCATGGGGCAGAGCCCGCTGGAGGCCGCGCGCAAGGCGATGGACGAGGTGTCCGGGCCGGTCATCGGCATCGCACTCGTGCTGTGTGCCGTGTTCGTGCCCACCGCGTTCCTGGCGGGGATCACCGGCCAATTCTTCAAGCAATTCGCTCTGACGATTGCCACCTCGACCCTCATCTCGGCGTTCAACTCGCTCACCCTCAGTCCCGCTCTGTGTGCCATCCTGCTCAAGCCGCATGGCCACGGCCATGACGGCGAAGCCCACGACCAGCACGCGCCGGCCGAGGCATTGCCGCGCCTCGGAATCGTCCTGCTCGTCGGCCTGATCGTGCTGCACTACCTCGGTCCCGTATTGGGGCCGTTCTTCGGCATCGAAATCGGCGGGCATGGCAACCACGGTGGAGGCGAAGAGGCCCATCCCGTGAATCCCGCCAAAATGTGGGCTTTTCGCATCGGCGTTTTCGCCCTGGGCGCAATTGCCGGCTGGTTCGCCAGCCGCGCGGTGAACTTCGCGCTAGGCAAACTCTTTCAGGGGTTCAACTGGGGCTTTGACCGAACCATCAACGGCTACGGGCGCGGCGTGTCGCTCCTGCTCAGGCTCAGCGTTATTGTCCTCCTCGTGTATTGCGGGTTGCTCGCCGGCACCGTGGGAATGTTCCAGGTGGTGCCCGGCGGCTTCATCCCAGAACAGGACAAGGGGTACCTGGTCGTTAACGCTCAGCTCCCCGACGGCGCCAGCCTGGAACGGACCGACGATGTCGTGCGCAAAATGACCGACATCGCCCTGCACGACGAAGCGTTCCACGAAGCGATCGGCCATGCCATCAGCGTGCCAGGCTATTCCATCCTTACCGGCACGAACATTTCCAACGTCGGCGGCATGTTCGTGATTTTGAAACCCTTCGAGGAAAGGAAGGGTAACCCGGCGCTCACGGCCCCGGCCGTGGCCCAGTTGTTGCGGAAGGTGTATCGAGAGAAAATCCTCGCGGCCAACGTGGCGGTTTTCGGGGCGCCGCCGATCGACGGCCTGGGGAGCACGGGTGGGTTCAAGTTGCAGGTGCAAGACCGCGCCTCTCAAGGACCGCGGATTTTGGAAGGGAATGTCGCTACGCTAGCACTCGCGGGAAACGCCCAGCCGGGCCTCTTGGGTCTTTTCAGCAGTTACAGCTCCAACCAGCCGCAATATCTCCTCCCGGTCGATCGGGAGATGGCCACGGCCCGGGACGTCGAACTGACCGAGCTGTATGACACCCTTGGCGTCTATTTCGGCTCGGCCTACGTCAACGACTTTACGCGTTTCGGCAGGAACTGGCAGGTGATCGTGCAGGCCGATCCAAAATTCCGCAAAGAGATGCGCGACTTGGCCACCCTCAAGGTCCGCAATCGCAGCGGCACCATGGTGTCGTTGGACGCCTTCGTCAAGGCACAGCCGACAACAGGCCCGGCCATCGTCAACCGCTACAACATGTATCCCTCGGCGGAAATTACGGGCGCTACCAAGCCGGGTACGAGCTCCGGCGACGCCATCCGCATCATGGAGACATTGGCCAAACGCGAGTTGCCGCCGTCGATGGGCTATGAGTGGACAGAGCTCAGCTTCCAGGAGCTCGAGGCGGCCAAGGACCCCATCAGCCCGTTTATTTTCCCGCTGTCCGTGCTGTTCGTCTTTCTGGTCCTCGCGGCGCAGTATGAAAGCTGGTCGATGCCCTTCGCCATTATTCTCATCGTGCCCATGTGCGTCTTGTCCGCCATGATCGGCATCTGGCTCAACAAGATGGATAACAACATCTTCACCCAGATTGGCCTGGTGGTGTTGGTTGGATTGGCGGCCAAAAACGCGATTCTCATCGTCGAATTCGCCAAGCAAAAGCAAGACGAAGGGCTGGCCCGTTTCGACGCCGCCGTGGAGGCGTCGCGTCTGCGTTTGCGGCCGATCCTCATGACGTCCTTTGCTTTTATCCTCGGGGTGGTGCCGCTGGTACTCGCCACTGGCGCTGGCGCTGAGATGCGCACGGCGCTGGGGATCGCTGTCTTCAGCGGCATGTTGGGCGTGACCTTCTTCGGCATCTTTCTGACGCCCGTGTTTTATGTGGCCATTCGCTGGCTAGTCGAACGCGGCAAAGCGCCGACGCAGCCTGCTCCGCTGTCGCCGCCCAGTGGCGAGCACAAGGAAGCCTTCAAGGAGGATCTCCATGTCGCCGTCAAACCGCTGAGTAGTTAAAGCAACTGCGTTAGTTGCAAATTGCTTCCGAACTACCCCCCTCGACAAAACACCGGAACTTCCGTACACTACTTTGACGAAAGGTGACTCTAATACCCGTAGGAGCCCCGCACCTTGCAATGATATGGAGGCCGCATCATGACCCACCAAACCTTTGCTGGGCCGCATTCAACCATTATTCACGGCGACGCGCTCGAAGTTCTTAACGAAGATATCGCCGATCAGTCGCTTGATCTTGTGTTCGCGGACCCGCCTTACAATATCGGCAAGCGTTTCGCGAACTTCATCGACCGCTGGCCCTCCGAGGCGGAGTACGCAAAATGGTGCGAAAGATGGCTTGTCTTATGCATTCGAAAGCTTAAGAGCACCGGCAGCTTGTACCTGATGAGTAGTACACAGTGCATGCCCCATCTCGATCTCCTCTTGCGTGACCAGGTGCACGTCCTTTCCCGAATCGTATGGCATTACGATAGTTCCGGCGTTCAAGCGAAGGGGTATTTCGGTTCAATGTACGAGCCTATCCTGTTTTGCGTGAAAGACCCTGAGGCCTACACATTCAATGCGGCAGAAATCATGGTGGAAGCCAAGACAGGGGCGCAGAGAAAACTGATCGATTATCGAAAGCCAACTCCGACACAATACAGCACGACCAAGGTACCAGGAAATGTGTGGTATTTCCCTCGCGTGCGCTACCGGATGCCTGAATACGAGGACCATCCCAGCCAGAAACCGGAAGCTTTGCTAGACCGGATCATCAGAGCCAGCAGCAGAGAAGGCGACTTGATTCTCGATCCTTTCGCTGGAACATTTACGACAAATGCTGTATCACAGAAGCTCGGACGACGAAGCATCGGAATCGAGCGTGAACTTGACTATGTGAAGATCGGGCTCCGGCGGCTTGAGATCAGGAACAACCTGAACGGAGAGCCCTTGGTGCCCCTTGATAAGACGTACGTTCGGAAAAACGGCAAGCATAAGACCAAGCAGACCGTAACTGCCCAAGCGGAGTTGTTCTAAAAATGCCCGCGACGGAACATGCCTTCACGTCCGTGATTTATCAACTGCTCCATGAAGCCTTTGGCGAGCACGCCACCGACATATTCACAGCAAGTCCGCTATTGCAGTATCTCAATATGAAAACTAAGTCTGCATCAAAAGGCTCGAAATCGCGATCCGCCTTTTCGAGTGTCTACACGATCTATGTCTTGGCCGAGGACTACTTGGAATACAAGGCCAGCAAAAAGGTTGGAGAGTACAACAGTGATTACAGTGGAGCAAGGTTCACTGATCTAAAGCAACGAACGAACAAACTGCCTTTCGGTTCCGCACTTCAAAACCATCATTTCAATAACCGCGTAAATGGCGAGTTTGCTAACCGGTTTCCGACCTGCGAATACAAGCCCGTGTTGCAAGACCAGTCAACGCGACACTACTGGATCAATGAAAAGCTGTTGACCGTGACCGTTGGCAAAAGGTCATTCAATATCGCATCGGTCATCGTAAAGATTATCGACGCCTATGTCGCGGCGAAGCAAGAGGCGTTCCGAACCTTCATGAAAACATGCGAAGAAATGCAGGCGATTCGGAAAGCTGGGCGGAAGGCGGTCGAGGATTTTATTGTTGGCCTCGTACAACCACATGTCGATGCAAGGGTATTCGAAATTGTTAGTTATGCGATTCTCAAACAATACTACGCCGACCAATCAATCTTTTGGGGTTGGACGGTGGACAAGATCTCGCAGGAGTATCTGATCCTCTACAAGACTGGCAGAACCAACGCGAACGACGGAGGCATTGACTTTGTGATGCGCCCTCTCGGCCGATTCTTTCAAGTGACCGAAACGACCGACGTGAAAAAGTACTTGCTAGATATAGACAAAGTGCAACGATACCCAATCACCTTCGTCATCAAGTCGCCGGACAACATTGACGCATTGCGGGACAAGATAAGGGAGCGCGCGGAACACCTATACCCCGTCAAGAGAATCGTAGAGCGATACATGGAGTGCGTCGAAGAGATTATCAATATCCCCATTCTGATGGAGCGCTTCGCGACCGTGCTAAAGAGTGGGAAGCTGAAGGCCGTCATCGACGAGATCGTTTTGCAAAGCAAAGTCGAATTCAATGTGGAGGAAAAGTAAATCGCTTTTTCCGGTTCGCCGTAGAGCCGCGGAAGATCTTCTATGGCTTCGAAATCTTGCGGCCTATCGGTGTTCACTGCAAACCGGGCAGGGGCCATTGCCGCACTGCAAATACGGCGAACATGGCGGGCACAAAAGACATGGCAGCGGCTTGGGGCAGTAATCGCAGCGAACACCGCAGCACTCCGGTCCGGTGATGCAAGGAAATGGCTTACGGCAGTAATCAGGCGCGCAGCCGCAACACACCGCAGGGCTGAGGCAAGGACACGGTTTGCGGACGTAGTCATTGGGACAACAGCCGGTCGAAGGACACCACCTAGTCCAAAGGCATCCCCCGCTGCCGGAGCAGGCCCCGCCACCGCCAGCCGGAGGATCCGCCACGGCGTTGCGAGCCGATGCCAAACCTAGCAAGATGATGACACACCAGCGCAGCTTCATAGCCTTGCTCCGTTAACGATGAGTGAGGCGGTCCAAGTTGACGGAACCGTAAATCGCTTCCTCGGGCGAGCCGCCATTGGCAGCCGTGGGCGGCAATAGTTTTGGCCGCGCACTCGTGTTCGCCGGCGCCGTGGCTTGCGGAGCCGGCAGCATCTGCGGCCCCTCAGGGCCGGGCCCCGCCGCCGGCGCCGGCGTGGGGTCCAGTCGAATTTCCCAGCCGCCGCCAAGGGCTTTGTAAATCTGGATGAACCCGAGCGCGATGTCGCCGCGCGTTTGGGCTAGCTTGTCTTGCTGCGTTACCAGGAAGTTTGAGGTCACGAACGCGCGGTTGAGATCGAATTTCACGTCTTTGCTGAGTGTCACTGCTTCGTCCGCCGCGATCTTGGCTTCATTGGCACTAATGCTCAGGTGCCTCGCTTCCACTTGAGAGCGCAAGAAGAGGACTATGCCGTCCTCCACTTCGCGGCCCGCTTGCAAGACTGCATTTTGATAATCCACCACCGCCGTTTGGAACAAGGCATCCTGCACGCGAATTCCGTTGAGCAAGCGTCCATAGTTGAGAACGTTCCACTGCAGGCTCGGCCCAATAGTGCCGACCAAGCTTCCTGGTGAGAATAGCTGAGAGAAGTTTTGCGCCTCATAGCCAATGGCGCCGATCAGGGAGATGCGTGGATACAGGTCCGCGGTGGCGATGCCGATGCGCTCGCTTTGGGACGCGACCAGGCGCTCCGCGCGGCGTAGGTCGGGCCGACGCCTCAGCAAATCGGCCGGCATGCCAACCGCCGCTTCCGGGGGCATGATCGGAATGTCGCCAGCACCTAGTTCCGGAATCAGATCGTGAACGGGAATACCTAATAGCACGCACAATTGGTTATTCGCCTGCCGTAGCGTGATCTCGAACTCTTCGTGTAAGGCCAGCGTGTCGTAAAGATTCGAGCGCATCTGTCCTTTGTCGATTAATCGACCGGCGCCGCCGGCAAAGCGGTCTTCCGCTTCCTTGACGAGCTGCGTTTGGATGGCGATGTTTTCGTCGATGTATCTGAGCCTTTGCTGGGCGACGCGGATCTGGACATAAGTGGAGGCGACCTCCGAGATGAGGATCACCAAGGCGTCGTCGTAGTTCTCGACCGAGGCGTCGAGGTCGGCATCGGCCGCAGTGACACTGCGGCGGAAGCGGCCCCAGAAATCGAGCTCCCACGACAAGTTGGGGCCCACCGCATAGTTATCGAAGAACCGATTGCCAATGGAAGTCCCGGCGAAGACCTCACGGCTGACTGGATTGGCCACATTGTTACTCAATTGGGTGTGGCTGAACTCGGCAGAGAGCTGTTGGGTCTGCGGGAAGAGGTTGCCGGCCGCAATATTGCGCTGGGCACGGGCTGCGAGAATGCGCGTGCCGGCGCTGCGTAAGGTCAAGTTTTGCCGGTATGCCGTTTCGATGAGTGAGTTCAGTGCCGGATCTTTGAACGCTCCCCACCAGTGGGAGATGTCGGTGGTGGCGACGTTTATGCCCTTGGATTTGCTATCGATCCACTCGCAGGCGACGGGAGCTGGAGGCTTCTGGTAATTGGGCCCGACCTTGAAGCCGTTGTGAATGTATTCGTCGATGGGCGTGCAGCCGGAAGCAAATAGAATACTGGCGGTGGTGCAAAACAAAAGCACAATGGCGGCCGGATGCGGTTGGCGTTGGCACAAATTGGGGATTGCAGGCAACCGTCGGAAAATGGCATACATAGAATCTTCCTTGAATGGCCCGTTACGGACGGCAATTAGTGTCTTATTCGGATAATGGTTAGCCTCCGCATAATCAATTTTCCCGGCATTATCGCCTTCTTGTGCAATGTCGCCCGCCGCTCAGCGGCTGCCAAGTTGGCTCACTTGCGCTGTCCCCGCTAAGCCTGTAGATGCCGGGAGAAAACCAGCATGCTTTTCAGGCGTATTGTCGGACTGCTCGCCCTGGCGTTTGGTTTTCTCGGGGTAGCCGCCTGCATGGTGGGAGTGTACGCCGCTTGGTCGTTGGGATCCCGGCTTGAGACGACCAACAATAGAGTCTTCGCCATCATCGACAAGGGATTGAGGTCTGGTCAGGATGGGGTTTGCCGCGTGCAGGAGCGCGTCAAGGAATCAAAGATTACGTCCACCGAGATTGGTCAGAGCCTCCGTGATTGGAGTACGAGGAGAGCCAAAGAAGGCCTCGTGTCACGGCTTGAATTCGATAGCCGGGCAGAGAAACTCGCCGGGTATTTTCAGACTGCAGACTCGTGGCTCGAAACTTCGGTCGAGTCGATTCGAGGCGTCCAACAAGTCCTGGAGCTGGCCAATTCCATCGGTGCACCGCTGGACCCAGCCTCACTTGAAGAGGTGCTTGAAAACACCACGTCACTGCGGAGCACATTGCAGCAGACCAAACGAAAGGTTGACGAAATCCGCGAGTTCACGGCGAACAAGGAATCCGAAGAGAATCGACTTTCGCGACTCGCAAAACTACTCGGTCGCATCCTTGTGACGATCGGCGAAATCGACACACGCCTCGAAGAGTCGGTAAAGCGACTGTCCAAGTTACAAGCCGACGCGCGCCAGTTGCAGGCGACAACGAGCGCCTACATCTTTGGGACGACCATTGGGTGTTACGTGCTCCTCGCCTGGATCGCAGCGGGTCAGGCGGCTCTATGCCTGAGGGGCTGCCCGGGTTTCGGGATCGGGTCTCGTCAACAAACGCCCGCGTCGCGGCGGTAAAGGTCCGCCTAAAGATGTCGGGACGAATTGATTCGCACTTCTGTGGAGGTTCACCATGTGTCGGAGCTGCATCTTGTTGATTACCGGACTGGCCCTGGTGTGCCTGGTCGACTTCATGACCGCGCAAGGCACGACAGCCAAGCAGGACAAGTCGGCCAAGCAAGACAAGACGACCAAGCAAGACAAACCGGCCAAGGGCCCCGATCGCGAGGCCGACAAAGCGGCCATCCACAAGTTGTCCAAGGAGTTCATCCAGGCGTTTAACAACCGCGATGCGGCAGCGGTCGCCGCGAACTATACCGCCGAAGGCGAGTACATTCGCAACGATGGCGAGCCGATTCGCGGGCGCGCCGAGATCGAAAAGGGCTACTCAGACTTTTTCAAATCGTTGAAGGGCAAGCAAAAGCTGGAAATTCAAATGGACGGCCTACGCTTCCCGTCGGCAACCACCGCCGTTGTGGAAGTTGTCCTGCGCCTAAAAAACGAAGAAGGCGACTTGATCGCGTCGAGTTGGCGCAACAGCCTGATGGTCAAGGAAGGCGGCCAGTGGAAGGTGGCCATTGTCCAGGAATGGGACCGCGACGATAACCTGGACGTCACCCTCAAGGAAGTCGAATGGCTCATCGGCACCTGGCACGTGGCCACGAAGGATCGGGAGGTAACCACCACCTACGAATGGGACGAGAACAAGGCGTTCATTCGCGGAAAGTACACGGTCAAGGAAGGTGCCAAGGTTATCGAGTCTGGATTGCAGATGATCGGCAAGGACAACGCCGAGGGCGCAATCCGCTCGTGGGTCTTTTCGTCCGACGGTGGCTTCGGCAACGGCCTCTGGACTCGCGAAGGCAAGAAGTGGAGCGTTGATGTCTATGGCGTCACAGCCGACGGCCGCGAATTGACGGCGACCGCCATCTACATCCACGTCGATGCCGACACCTACACCTGGCAATCAGTCGATCAGGCCGTGGGCGGCCAGCCGATCCCCGACACCCAACCGATCAAGGTCACGCGACAGAAGCAGGGGAAGTAACTGCTTGCAGCGTGGCACACAGGGAATCAACTCGAGACACCAGCATCGGGAGAGGAATCATGGGAAATGGAAAACGGCTATTGATGCTCGCAGCGGCGCTGGCAATGTTGGCGTGGATCTGCCACGAGGGATTCGCCCAGCGTGGCGGACGCGGTGGCGGTGGAGCACGAGGCGGCGGGGGCGGCGCGCGTCCTGGCGGCGCACGTCCAAGCCCTGGC
>Ga0206898_10150_pt1 | contig 20692 bp, 27 predicted proteins | sample Alteio_BWOrgHeat_50_FD_153237 | JGI IMG/M metagenome (GOLD analysis project Ga0206898, IMG submission 153237) | Enriched cells from forest soil in Barre Woods Harvard Forest LTER site, Petersham, Massachusetts, United States -... | ecosystem: Environmental > Terrestrial > Soil > Temperate forest >...
TCCAGCTCACGCTAATTTTAAATTACGCGGCAACTTTATGACTAACGGACAGAAGAAAATCGCCAATAAGGGGAACGAAACATCAGCCGCTGAACAAGCGGCGGAAAATGATGTCAGTGACAGGGCGTCCACGTCCCGCGCTCCTAAAAGGACAAAAAAAAATAAACCAGGGCAAGCTGAAGTTCAAAACATAACTGACATGGAAGTACATCACCATCCGGAGCTGGAGCACAAACCCAAGTCGTGGAAAGAGTATTTGTTGGAGGGGTTTATGATATTTGTTGCCGTATTAATGGGCTTTATTGCCGAGAATATAAGGGAGGATGTCACCAACAGCCAACATGTTAAGCAATTGACAACACAGCTGGTACACGACCTGAAAGCAGATACTGCAAGCCTGAACTACATATACAGGCGCGAAAGCCGCATCTTGAAAAGTAACGATTCGCTGTTTCTACTTTTACAACAACCTATCAGCAAAATAAATACTGTAACCCTGCAAAGGCTTGCTGCCGATTCACATAGCCTATGGATGTTTCACCCTTCTGCCGGGGCAATTGGTGCCATAAAAAATGAGCTTCATTTGAAGCAATTTTCCAATTCGGATATAATAAGTTATATCGCCACCTACGAAAAGCATATCGAGCTGATACATACAGTTCAGGACATTACCCTTCAATATCAACGCAGCTTTCTCGATCCATTTTTATACCAGCATTTTTCACTGGCCGGCCTCGATGCTGCATTTCATCGCACACCAATACCTGATGCGAAAATGAGAAACCTTAATCAGACGGACCTTACACAGCTTGCCGCCCAAATGGTATTGGTAAGAATAAATAACAAAGAACTGCTTGATGATAACCGGCTACTCGAAAAAGACGTTAATGACCTGTTGCAATATGTAACCAAGCAATATGACCTGTGAACCGGGACCGATGCTTAAAACCGGAGCGATGAATTAACTTTTGTTGAGTATAAGCTTATTTATATCTTTAAGCTATGAGAATATTAAAACCCCTTATTGCCTGCATATTATGCCTTTCGCTGGCAACAGCCGTGGCACAACAAAAAAATGTTTACGCAAAGATCACAACTGCACAAGGCTATTGCATTGTTAAGCTTTACAATGAAACCCCGGTACATCGCGATAACTTTATAAAACTGGTAAAAGCACATTATTTTGATGCCACTACTTTTAACAGGATATTGAAAGGTTTTGTCATCCAGGGCGGTGATCCGGATTCCCTTTACGACAAATCGAAAACACTAAAGCCTGAGCAAAAATGGATAAAGCCCGAGTTTAACACGGCGCTGTTCCATAAACGGGGCGCGTTGGCGATGGGTCGGGATGATAATAAAGACAAAGAATCATTCACCACGCAGATCTATATTGTCGACGGTAAAACTTATACCAACGAACAACTGGACAAAATTGAAACCAAATACCATTTGCATTTCACCGAAGCTCAGCGTGAAACTTACCGCACCATAGGCGGCACACCATTTTTAGATCAGCTTTATACCGTTTTTGGCGAAATTGTTAAAGGCATGGATTTTATTGACAAAGTAACAGCAGTAAAAGTTAATAAGGACGGGAACCCCGACAAAGAAGTATGGATGAAGATCACCATATTATCAGACAAGGAAACAGCGAAAGAGTTGAAAGCAAAGTAATGCGATCCGCTATTGCTCCTGCCGCCTGCCACCAAGCGAAGGTGTTCCTTCTCCTTCGGTAATAAATTTAAACAGGCTCCCTTTTATATAGTGGCCCCAGCCTTGTTCGCAATCGGCATAACATTCTGCTGCGGGCACAAGGCCTAGATGGGTCATCTCAACCTCTACAGCGTTGTTTTTTTCTGATGCCTCAAAAACCACGGTAGTGCCAGTCCATTCGGTTTTATTACTGAGCCAGGGTAAATGGCAATCAATAACATGCCAGGCAACCTTTTTACCGGGAATAACTTCGCTTAATTTAAATGTCACCGATGTTTCGCCGAATCGGATAGTAAAGATATCGCCCAGGTTTTTCGCGCTGCCTTCAAAGTTCTGCGCCCACCAGGCGGATACATTACTTATCTTTTCAAATACTTCCTCTATACTGCTATTTACAACAATGGTGTTATGATAGCTTTGTTCAGTTGCTGTTTTCATTGTACGTCTGTTTGGTTGCAAATCAATGTTAATGCTTGAATATTACGGTATGGCTAATTTCTCAGCAAACGTGTCCAAAAAGTAATTCCAGCCGCCCTCATGATCTCGCCCGCATTCAGCATCAGGAAGGCCGGAATGTACAAGGGTCATTAGGGTATTCTCACCTTTTTTTACAAAAGTCACGGTTACCACTGATTCCAGTCCCAAAGTATTTCGCGACATCCAGGTATGCTGAATTTTAGCCGGTCGCTCCAGTTCAGTGAACCGTCCATAATGTGGATGAGGATAATCCACTATCACCAGCAGCCAGAAAAGGCCGTTTACTTTTGGATCCATAATCAGCTCGTTGCCTTTTTGCCAAGGAGTTCCCGGCATCTCAGGATTAACCCACGCATCGTAAGCTTTTTCCGGAGGAACCGGAATTGTTCGTTCGAACTTAAATTCAATGGTTTTTGCTGATTCTATCATTCTTTATTTTTTTGTTCAGGTTTAACAATCGCGTCGTGTTCACCATGCGTTTCGATGGAACGCTTTTCTTGTTTTTATTTGTTGCTACCAACCAGACGTCCCTAACGGGACGTATTCCTCTGTTTTTTCATCCCATAGGGATGTTTGGTTGGTAGAAGATGATAAATTGACGCTTAATGTTCCGTAGGAACATCTCGTGATTTTTCACAATTTGATTTTCCGCTCAACTGATATTGACTCATAGTTTAAAGTTTTGAAACCGCCGCTTTTATCTTTTCCATATTCGGGCCTTCCATTGCTCCTTCATAAAAAGAGAGGTCCTCATCTATTCCCACCAGCCGTAGGCACTGACCGCCGGGCGTTTGCACATACAGGTGCGGGTCAGGGATCTCAAGCTTTCTCGCAAGGCCTGAGGCGAGGATCTTCTCACGCATTTCTTCTACGTTATCTGTTTTGATCTCCAGCCAGATGGAACGCGCGGTTCGAAGAAACTCGCTCTCATCCGGAACGTCGCCATATAGAAATGCGATAAAAAAGTTGTCGCCTAAACGGAGGAAGTCCCGGTCCTCGTCGGCCCTTGTCACTACGCCGCCGAGGACATCGCAATAAAATTTACGAATGTTATCCCGGTCGCCCTTGGGGACCATAACGGACGAATGATTTCCAAAAATTACTTTTGCCATGATCGTTAGATTTTGGTAGTTAATAATTGTCTATAAGCCAATAGAGTGGCTATTCCCGCCAAAAGCGAGAACCCCGCAGCAAGCGGGAAGAAATAAATAAATTCAATGATCCCGAAGAACAGTAAAAACAAACCAAATACAAGGACAATGCGCGGCGATGGCTCCGTCGATAACAACCACAGCACAGTGGTGATCATCAGCAGCACACCGATCATACCATAGCCATAGCCCTGGTAAAAGTCTGCTATGCTGGCCGACCTTCCCATAAATTCAAAGCGGTTACTGAGCATGCCGTCGATAACCTGCTTCACGGCGGCATTGGGCGCCTGGTTCCAGGTGCATGCCCCAATGGTATGCCCTGCGGTATGCAGCAGCATCAGAATAGATGCCATTCTTAAAAACAGTTTCGCTTTCATGATTCAGCCTGTTTTTTGTAAAGTTCCATAATCTGGCCCCAGCCATTGTCCATGCTTTCTACGGCCTTGGTGCCGCCCAGCTTTTGCAGGTCTTTGTGCTGCATGATCACTTTGGTGCTGCCAGCGCCTTCGGCAATAAACTGCACTTCTACCTCGGTAATAAGGTTCGGGTCGTACTTAAAATCGCCATTGATCTGCCAGGCCAGCGTGAACAGCTCATAAGGATTGTACGTGAGCACATAACCAATATCCACTTCACTGCCGTCCTCATGTTTTGAATACCAGCGACCGCCGGGTTTGGCATCCAGCGCCAGTTCTGTCATGGGGCAGGTGCCTACGTGATGGGTGCGAGGCCACCAGAGGTCCATTTTTTTAGTGAACACTTCGAACGCGGTTTGCTGCGAGGCCTTAACCGACAGTTCCTTTTTGATTGTGATTAAGTTGATGGTTTCCATTACTTATTTTTTTGATGATCGTTTTTTTCTTTTTCGGCCTTTTCGGCCAATGCCTTGAAATTTTCCAGCGCCTGGTCCCAAAACTTATCCAGGTAATTGCGCATGGCTAAAATGCCTTCCCGGTTCACCTCGTAAATGTTTTTTGTACCATAAGTTTTGATATTGATTAGCTTGGCCTCCTTCAGCACCTTGAGGTGCTGCGACACCGCCGGGCGACTCACCGGCAAACCCTCGGCAATATCCACCACGGCCAGGGGCCGCTCACGTAACTTTTCGAAGATGGCCCTGCGGGTGGGATCGCCCAGGGCATTAAAGGCTTTGCTGCTTGCACTCATAATTCTATTTGGTAAGTCATTGCTTACCGTAAGTGCAAACTTACTAATAGTTTTTAGATTTGCAAATAGTTTTTGGAGGATTTTTTTTACAATTAAAACCTTTCACCTGGTTTGGATCAATACGCAGATTTCATGCTTTTTTTACCCTTAAAAATCACGTTCACGTTCACGGCGTTCACGGTGCTATTTTTCATGAACGCTCTCATTTTTAGGCAATTTACTATTTACACTAAGCCAAAAATCACCCCCTTCATGGTGACAAAATAGTGTCACCACTAAAATTGCAGTGGTGGTTTATATTTGGCGCCCAGCATTCGTACGGGTTATTAGCACAATCGTCCGAGGTTTCCTTTGGATTTCGCAAGCAGAATGCTTGGTATATTTTAGGACGAAGTTGCAAACTTCGACCAGGGAGGGCCGGTTTTGTTTATACTACCAGGTTTGGTGTTGGCTGGTCGTTAGACACCTGCGGAGCAAATGAAAAATTAAAAGTGATTGAATATCCCTTCCGATAAATTGCAGAGAAAGTCTGCCTGGTCTGTTGCTGGTACCTGCTGATCGGGCACACTTGAACAGCAATAAAAGTTTATTTACCTGTTTCGGCTTTCCCGGTTTTTGGCGTACGCCATTGCAGTGCGTAATAAGTGGTTTTTGTTTTGCCTGCATTTTTGAACATGTGCAGCCGGTTAGCCGCCTGGTATACCACCGAGCCGGGGCCAAGAAGTACATTTTGCCCGTTAACCAATGCCCAAACAGTACCGTCTTTAACAATCAGCAGTTCTTCGTTAGGGTGCTGATGCGGCGCATGCGATGAATCGCCGGGGTTGAGCGTAGTGATGTGCAGTTCCAGGCGGTCCAATGTTTGGGTGGGCGAATCAAAAACATGGCGCCGCTCACCTATCTGTAAAGGTGTCACTTTCATATCTTTCCAGTCGTACGCAGTCGATGGTAAAAAAGCCTGTTCATTATTTTTCCGTGCTATAATTATTAATGGTATACACATAATTAAAGCTGTGATGCCTATTAAACTAAAATCTCTCTTTGTCATAAACGATGCTTTATAATATGATTATTAATTATTTCTAATTAAGTGTTATTTGGTTAAAGTTACAATAACAACCGGCGGGTGAGTAAAATAATGCCATGCCGCTTCGGCCTTGGTTGTAATTTATGGGGTGCGACATCATGACCGCCCCGGCATATTCCTGGTCGATGCTTCCTGTACTATTACCGGACGAAGATGCGCTTCGCTAAATCTTCGACTAGGGATGAAAATATTAATTTACGATAAAATAAATTACATTTAAAAAATTTATAGAATATAGAATTATCACAAGTACTTGAACTAAACCTTTACAAATTCATGGAATACATTTCTACTTCAGCCCTTGCCAACGAGCTTGACATAAAATCAACGGACTTATTTGAGAAACTGAAAACGCTTAATTGGATAGAACGGAAAAATGATAAATGGGTACTAACAGATCTTGGTAAACAAAAGGACGGCCAGATAAGAAATAATCCTAAGTTTGGAGACTATATAGTTTGGCCAGTAGGCATATCCTTTAATAATTTAGAACAAAAAGAAAAGCATAGGCCAATAAATGCGACAGCGATCGGTAAACACTTTAATATTTCATCGCAGCGACTTAATTTGATTTTATCAGAACTCGGTTGGATTGAAAAAAGCCTTTCGGGTTGGCAAATAACAAAACTTGGAAAAGTTTTAGGAGGGCAGCAATATGAGCACGAAACGTCGGGTGGAACATACGTTTTGTGGCCTGACAATATTTTAATAAATAAAAATCTGACTTCAGCTTTTTATGAGGTGCCTAATCCTTTGCATCCAAAATCGGTAACGGAAACACAAATATTAACAACCTCCAATGATGGTTTTAGAGAAAAGTTTCCAGCAACGTTAAGAACCAGAGATGGTCATATGGTGCGCTCAAGGGCAGAGGTTATTATCGATAACGCTTTATATGAATATAAGTTAGTGCATGCTTATGAACGAAATTTGCCAATAGAAGAAGAATTGTATTCAGACTTTTTTATTCCAACTGAAAATGTATATATAGAATTCTGGGGACTGGAAAGCGATCCTAAATATGCGGAAAGAAAAAAAGCCAAAATTGAAATCTATAAAAAGTACGACTTTAAATTAATTGAGCTTGGCGATGCGGATATCGCAAATCTTGACGATTATTTACCAAAAAAACTATTAAAATTTAACATTAAAGTGTATTAATGGGGGCTAGGTTTAAATATGAAATGGTTTGCGTATTGAATTATTTCTGGACGGGCGGTTCATCGTCAAAGTCAACATAAAGCTGTAACCAGCCATTAGGAAAAGCTAATCTTATGATTGCACCAACGTCGAGGCGCCAGCGTCTGCCCCGCCACTCGGCCAAGTCGTCTTGAGTACCGAAGTCTCCAAACCCGTCCAGATCGTCGCCGAGGAAGGATTGTAAATGGCTTATGATCTGTTCGATCTCTGCAACAAAAGTCCATCTGCCGTTGGTGGGTTTATACTTGCTAAGGAAATACAGCCATCGCTCTGTGCTCTTATCATACAGAGCATGGACCCTGGTAAAATGATCAAAGAGAAAATGTGAAAGCCAAAATGTTCTCAGCATGTGTGTTTCATCATCGTGCAGCACATATTCCCCATGTTGCAAAATTTTGAGGAAAGCAAGCAGGTGCTCACGCGGTTCGGTGATCCACAGGTATTTATGATAATAGGCTTTAAACTCGTCCGGTTTCATCACGAGAGTATTGACCTGGAGTTTTTCAAATACTTTGTTTGTCTTTTTGTACCCTTTTTTATCATTGGTTAGATAAAAATCGCAGCAAGAGGCAAAGGCGGCATGAAAGGCGTCATTGGTAAGATTTTTAAAGGTCTGCTTTCGGCCTTTGCCAACGCTGACTTTATCCTCCTGGTAACCATGCATATCCAACTTTAGGTAATCGTTTACGATCGCACCAAACCACTCCGGGGCATGTTCCATCGGCCGTTCGCCGGGGCGGTCTTCGACTGCAAGGGGTAATGACTGATAAATTTTTTCAATTGTCTTGAACGGTTGCTGATCGTCAAATAACATATCCCTTGGGATGTTTAATCCTTTTTGAACCATTTCGCGCATTGACTTATAAGCTTCCCCTTCATTCATGCTGTTAAACCGTTCCATAGAAATCCGGATAAGGTCACCATAGGTCATATCGCTGCTAAGCCCCGGGTAAAACTGCTGCATCCCCCCGGCAGTCTGGGGGTTTTCGAGTGCTTCCCGCAGTACACCGTCTATCGGCCGGCTAAGCATCTGGTTATATTCAAGCGCCTTACCTAATAATTGAGGGTTATCATTTATTTCACTAAGATTAAAAGGGGTAGCCCAAAGTAACGGTTCTTTCCTTTGATCGAACAGACTGAATGGCGAATAGGTTTCGACAACGATATCTTTTCCATTATTGTAGATGCAAAGGTCGCCAGTCATTGAACTTAAAAACAGGAGATCGTTTCGTATCTGTTCTTCGTTTTCCGGCGTTCCGCTGTAGCCAGAATGTATGTCACCGATATGGGCCGTCGAAAAAAGCTTCAAAAACTTTTCGTTATTACTGATGATGGTCAATAATTCTTGGTGTTGGCCATTTTTCATCTGGGCCAGTACGTTCCAGTCAATATATAACCTAATCATTCGTTTAAGATGTTCAACCAAAGGTACCGATTCAAAACGGTAAGCGCAGTTTATATCTGCCTTAGCTCGCAGCTGCCAGTAACAACCCGGCTGTCCGTAAACTTTGGCTACGGATTAGCTATGTCTGTAATTTATAACTACCCGATAATTCATTCACCCGCCAACTGTTTGGTAGTATTAATTACGCTGGCTTTGCGCAAATGCGCCTGAAATAGGTGAAACTCTGCCAGAATGAGGTTAATTTATGATATTATAGCGTGCCGCAAACCGGTGAAAATCCCCTAAAAATACCGTTAAAACACCCTTGGTAAATACACTGTTAAACAGTACTTTAGGGTCAATATTTAAACAATTGTAATTAAAAAAATAACTATAAATAAATATTAACGTCATTTAAACATGCCGTCAGAAAAGCGCCAACCCTTCTTTACTACACCGAATTTAAGTCGATTTCGAATAACGACTAAGGGAGATCCTGTGAAGAAACAAGCGTTTGGAGAAAAGTTGTTGGCTACAGCCCCAATTATAATATCTGCTATAACACTTATTTCAACGATTGTATTTTCATTTGTTATAACAAAGGAACGTGAATACTCTAAAATAAGATATGATCAACAAATGCTCACCTACTCCAAGCTTTTGGACATAGCCAGAGAACTCAAAGGAGAAACTGGAAGGAACGTTGATTCCATATATAATATTAATTTGTCCAAGTTTGATATGATATGTTCGGGCGAATTGCAACTTATTGCAGAGCAAGAAGTGATAGATGATGCGGAAGATTTTAGAGAAGCTGTATCTGAATATAATTCGAATCTCTTATCAACAAGGAAATTAGATGTTAGCTATAAAGCATTGGTTAAAGCTTTAAAAGCATCAATGGAAAACACCAAAAAATAAGACAAAATGAAATCTTTTCTTTTAATTATTACGATTGGTTTTTTATTTGGATCTGGAACCGTTAAATCCCCAGTAGTTTATGATCAAGATAATCCTCCTTTTATGTTAAATCGAATAGAAAAAACGGCCCAGACATCTCGTCTTGTCACAAAACATGATTCAACCTTTAATATAAAGGAAAATGTTACACTAAAATTTGTCAGCAGCGTATTTAACGATAACGCCATCCAGAATCTAACTTTGCGCATAACCAGGTTCCCTACCCAGCGCGACATAGCAAAATATCGTAACAATTCAAGTATTGCCCTCGACTTTAGTTTCTTCCAACAGACCATAAATCAAACTCAAATTAAGGACAATATCAATATAGATTATCTAAATGGCTTTGACATTGCAAAACCGTTATATGGCATATTGATTGAATTAAAGTATGACCATCAGTTAATTCATAATAAAAGTTTAGAAAGCTATCTGGATAGACCCATTATCCTTTTTAAGAAGTAACCCATGATATCCGTAAACCAACCCTAAAAATTGGCTAAGCCATTAGTTTGTAGTTACTGAAAAGTCTATTTACCTACCAACTGTTTAGTAGTATTCATAACACTGGCATTTCGCAAATGAGCATTAGTGGGTGATACTAATTTATAAGATCTGTTAAACGCTTCCTGCCTAACCTTAAAATATTCGGCCAATTTGCGGATCACTTCTTTTGATAATCCTTTTTTATAGTTTAAAATATCGGATACATAGCCTTTGCTAATTCCTAACACACCAGTAAGGTCCTGTGCTTTTAACTGGTGATCCTGCATAAGGGAGCGGAGTAATGTAATCGGATCGGTTTCTTTGAAGGTATTATGTTCCTCATCATATTTTTCAATCAATGGCGTCAACAGGTCAATCTCATCCTGTAAGGCTTCACTATTTTCAGATGACAGTAAAGCTTCGAGTTGGTCGCAGTAGTGATCGTACTGAGCTCTGTCTTTGATGATGGTATACTTAATTGCTGTAGTTTCCATTTTACAAACCACCTGTTTGCCTTTACCATATAGAGTTTAAATATAAGAATTTTCCCTTTTCCACCGTTGTAATCATAGTTTCCGTTTTTATCATTAAATTTGATTAAAGATTTCAGACATGACTACTACAGCAATCAGGCAGAAACTATACGACTATATCCGGGTAGCGGACGATAAGAAAATAAAAGCTATTTATACTTTGCTTGAAGATCAGCTTGTTCCGAAATACGAATGGTCGGAAGATGAGGCTTTTGTAGCTGAATTGGATGAAAGAGTAAGACGATACGAAGCCGGCATCGACCCTGCCTTTTCCATTGAAGAAGCCAGATCATCGTTAAACGAAATGAAAAAAGAATACCTGAAAAGCCCCGAAAAATGAGTTATAAAGTTGATTTGCTTTTCAAGGCACGTCAGGAAATATTCGAGGGTTGGAAATGGTACGAAGAACAGCAAACAGGGTTAGGTGATCGTTTTGAAGATGAGGTTTTTAGAAAGATTGCGTTAATAGCAGCAAGTCCATTACATTACCCGTTGAAGAAAAAAGCGCGTGAAGTAGTTACGGATGTATTTCCTTTTCTTATAGTTTACCGGGTTAATGAAAGACGCAAATTAATTATGATAATATCTGTTTTTCATACAAGCAGACATCCTAAAAAGAAATATTAAAGTCTCCTAAAAGCGCGTACTTATGCCACTTTTATTACGCGTTCTCTATTAGCCGCGTAAGCAAGGCAGGCCAAAATCTGTTTTTCTGTTAGCTGAGGAAAATCGCTGATTATTTCCTGATTTGTCATGCCTGAAGCCAGCCATGATAAAACATCATATACAGTGATCCTTGTGCCTTTAATTACTGGTTTCCCAAATCGCACTTCCGGATCAACTTCAATATACTCCTTATAATTAATCTGCTCCATACACAAATATACCGTTTTGAACATTTAGAGTAGTAATTATTTTATGCCGTTTAAAACGAGAAAGGCTGTCACGGAGATCCGCCAAAAAGGCCGTAATGTTTAACTATGAACAACTCCGCACCAAGCATCATGGTAAATCATTTAATCAGCTTAACGGCGAAGTCCTCTTGAACACCTTTAAAAATAGACAAACCGTGAAAAATCCTGGTTCAGACAATTTACGCAATGCACGACGTTTATGCACTGGCGACGAGATTGCCACGTCGCCGCCAGCCTCCGGCCGGCGTGCTCCTCGCAATAACATAGTTTTTAGTTTAGTCGTCATCTCACCTTCGCAATTCTCAACTTTCTTTAAACACCCCCTTCTCATAATCACTCACGAACTGCCGGTAGTACTTTTTTACTTTTTCGGCGTATTTCTGGCTGTAGGCTAAAACGTGTTCCTGCCAGTCCTGGGAGTTGCCGAAGGCTGACAGCTCGTCGATGATGGACGAGCCCTGGATGCCGCCGCTGCGCAGCTCGGCCGAGGCGGTGAGGGCCGCCATATCATCGATCACTTGGTAAATGTCGCGGTAGTTATCTTTAAGCAGCTTAAAATTTATAGTGTCCTTAACCGGCTGGAGTTCCTGGATAACAAAAGGCTGTTCGCGGAAAACTGTGGCACTTAACAATGACGAAGAAACATTTTGCATCCGCTGCTGAATGGTGATGATCCGTTCGGCATCATTGTTCCATTTAAGCTGCTGCACGGTTGTGTAAGGCTGAACGGACGATGGTGTGGACTGCTTCATATCCAGCAGCAGGTATTTGTTTTTTGTATTGGTGCTTTTGAGCAGGAAGAGATAACGCTTTACGCCGATGCTCCCGGTTCCGGCAAGCCGGAAAATAGCGTCTTTAACCAGGTAGTTGTAAGGGCCGTCGCTGCTGTTCGCTATCCACTCATTGATATGCGTTTTTAGCTCCTGCCGCAGCTTTTTATCCAGCTTAAAGTGCCGCTCGTCTTCCAGCGAGAGGATGATTTTTTTCCGCTTGCTGATGGTGCGCTTTTTTAACAAGGTCTTTTCTTTTTCTTTGTCGGCCATGGTTAAAAAGTCGCAAACAATTCCCCTGGCGGTGCGCGGTTCGATGCTGATGGCCTTGCCCTTAGCTAGCGTGGCGCTGTATGTTTTCAGGTAAAGCTGCGCCATTTTCATGGCTTTCTCTGGTTCAATTTCAAGATTATCGAAAGCGAGAAAAATACTGGTCACCATTCGGGCCAGTTCATAGCATACCGGCGCCAGCAATCCTTCGTCAAAATCATTCAGATCAAAGTACACCAGTTTGTTGTCCCCTTTGTAACTGCCAAAGTTTTCGAGGTGCAGGTCGCCGCAGATCCACGCCAGGGGCGACAACGGCAAGGGGTCAGACTTAGCCAGGTCTTCATAAAATAAATGACAGGTGCCACGATAAAAACGGAATGCGTTTTCGGTCATGGCTTCGTATTTCAGCTGCACCATTTCGGGCAAAAGCCCCTCGTTAAATGCTATCAGGCGTTCGGATAATTTCGACATGTTTTTAGCTTTATGAACCGGTTGTTACTAATGCTTTCTTTTTTCGCTGGTTGTTCACGCTGTGTTTTCGCAGAAAATTATAGGTCAATGAAAATCCCATATATTGAGTATTCCTGCTGCTGTTGGTGCCGTCGAAAAAATAAAACCCCTGGGTTACGGCGATGGCCACTGTAGTGGTGATGTTAAAATTAATGCTGTTGCCGATCTCGGTGACCAAACCCTGCTTGGCGCCAAAAACGTAGCCCCCGCCAAAACACAGGCCCTCAGAAAACCTCCCGCTCGAAAACACATTTATGGTAGGGCGGAACTCGATATAATGCGACGTATCGCTGCCCACGCTCGCCGGACTAAACCCTCCGGCGGCCAAACCAATATCAAAGATCCCATACGTGCGGCCAAACTCCAATGCCGGCGAAAACCTTTTGGCCACCCCGCCCTTAGTATTGACAAAGAAATTTGTGTTCAATGACAGGTAAAAATAACGCGGCTCTTTGTTTTCTTTTGAAGTATCCGACTCTGTCACGGTATCTTTTTTAGCATTTTTTGCATGGTCGTTACTCATTATGGCTTTGGTAACCGTTGGGGTAACTACAACTGTTTGTGCATAGCACCAGGAAGACAGCAGCACAAGCAGGATGGGGTATATTTTTTTCATGCGGTTTATTGATTACAAGGATCGATATCCATCTGATTACCGGGTCCATACCACATAATAAAATTTTTACGACAATGTTTTACTTAGGAATTAAGATTGGGGGAAATATTTGGGGTAATGTGGAAAAGAGAAGCCTTAGACAGCCTCCTCAACCCTCTTTCCCGCTCGCGGAAGAGAGGGTGGTCAAGCGAAGCGATGACCGGGTGAGTAAATATACGAGCGGCATTGACGCTAATGCATTGGCGTGCGTCTACTCACCCTCCCCAACAATGTTGGGGACTACGCTCGTCGACCCTCTCTTCGCCTGCGGCGGAAAGAGGGTAACTGCACTTCTTCAAGGTTTCACCCCAGTTGCTATCGGAAAAACCAACGCGATCGTTAAATCAATTTTCCCGATTTGCAAGATGAGTTTTCAATAAATAACACCGAAATGCCTATTTTTACCGTAAACACAATACTATGCCCCCTTATCCCGGGATTCCTTATGGTATGGCGCCTGCCTGGTGCTTTCCGCTGTTTGAATGCAGCCTTTACCTGCTATTTATATGGTGCCTTGCCACCGCGGTGAAAAAAGGCCCGCGCGACCTCTTTTACCTGCTGGGCGGACTTGGCTTTGGCCTGCTGCTGGAGTACATGGAAGTGGTGATGGGCAGTTATACCTATGGACATTTCTGGATAATGCTCGGGAAGGCCCCAAATGATATTCCGTTTTGCATTGGCGTGGGCTGGGGGATCATTATGTACTCAGCACGATTGTTTACCGACCGCTTTGGTTTATCAATATGGGCCGCCGCTGCCCTGGATACGCTGCTGGCACTTAATATTGACCTGAGCATGGATGTGGTAGCCTACCGTACCCACATGTGGCACTGGTACTGGACAACGCCCGGGCAAAACCCCTTAACCATGCAATGGTTTGGCATTCCTTACGGCAATTTTGTAGGCTGGCAAACGGTTGTGTTTTGTTACTCCGGCTTCAGCCGTCTTTTTGAGAAGCGTTTGCTACGGGCGCAAACCGGTGTATTCAAATTCATAATGGTTGCGATACTGGCGCTCCTCTGTTCCCTCGCGGTACTTTATGTCACCGAACAAATATGGCCGCTGATGCAGAAACTGGGCATTCTTTCGGTTCACCGCTTTGTGGGTATTTGCATCATACTGCTGGGTATGGTATTGGCGGGCTGGCGCTATAAAGCTGTCAAGGCAGAAAGCCTACCGGCAGTAACATGGTGGGTACCGGGCTGCTGCCACCTGCTGTTTATCAGCTGCTTTTTTGGTTTAGGCTTTTACCTGGAAAATAAATGGATGACGGTAGCGGCAGTGGTGAATGTGCTTATTGGGGTGGCGCTGCATTTGGGGCCTTTTTTGAAAAAAAAGGCGAAGGATTAAGAGCGTGAAGTATCCGGCATTTCGCTCCTGGCACTAAAACTTCTATACTCTTAGCTTTTGCGCTGCATTCTCTGAATATTATATTTGGTTTACCGATACATACCCGCTCATGGCCGCGGGGCCTAGTTACTTTTGTGCGACAAAAGTAACCAAAAACGCTCCCGGCAGGAATGCTTTTTTGTCGCACGGGCTTTTGCCCTGCAAATCAGCCAAAACCTGGGCTGCAATATTTTCGCCGGACTACCTTATCGCTTTTATACCCTTATGCGAAAATTTGCTATGCCCTTCCACCTCTTGAGGCCACCATTGTTTTGCCTGATTTCGCCCGAAGCTTACCTGCCGTGAAAAGCGCTGTTCCTCACCTGAAAATCTGGTAGTTTTTACGTTGGTAAAGCGGTTGTCTTTGCGTTAGGGATAGGAGTGGATACCGGCCTGGAGCGTAAGTCCGCAAATTTGGCGGAGTATGAACGTATAGCCCGACCGCCGTTCTATCGCGGCGGGAACGCCCTTGTTCAGTTAGCAGTTTGCAATTTCGTCCACATACCATATTCATATATACCTCTCATATATCTACTCACCCGGACATCGCTCCGCTTGTCCACCCTCTCTTCCGCAAGCGGGAAAGAGGGTAAAAACGTTAGTCACAGCAAAAAAACGACGTGCCGACAACTAGATCCAAGCCAATCAACTCTTTAACTCAATCAATCTAATCAACTCAATCCAACTAACCCTTAACCACACGAAAAAGCTCCTCACTTAGTCAACTCAATCCAACCTAATCAACGCAATCCAACTAGCCTCAAATCACAGCCAAAACCACTCACCAAATCAACCCAATCCAACCTAATCAACTAATACACAAATTCTATTTGACAATTAAACAAATAACGCTATCTTTGCAGTCCCGAAAATGCGGGGTATAGTAAACGTTTAATTAATTTAATTTAAAGCAAGTGAATACGTTAAGTTACAAAACTGTCTCGGCCAATAAAAAAACCGTTAACAAACAATGGGTTGTTGTTGACGCAAGTGGCGAGATTTTGGGGCGCTTGTCTACTAAGATCGCAATGATCATCCGTGGAAAAAACAAGCCAGATTTCACCCCGAACGTAGACTGTGGTGATAATGTAATAGTTATCAATGCAGACAAGGTAAAACTGACCGGAAACAAATTCAGCGAAAAGCAGTATGTTTCTTACACTGGTTATCCAGGTGGTCAGCGTTTCATTTCTCCTAAGGAGTTAATGGCAAAACATCCAACACGCGTAATTGAAAAAGCGGTGCGTGGTATGTTACCTAAAAATCGTTTGGGCAAAGCATTGTTTGGCAATTTGCATGTATATGCAGGCGCTGAGCATCCTCATGCAGCACAAAACCCAACAACCATTTAACTTTTAATTTTAAAGGAGAAAAAAAATGCCAACAACTAACACTTCGGGCAGAAGAAAAACAGCAGTTGCACGCATCTACCTTGTAGACGGCAACGGCGCAATTACCGTTAACGGTAAAGATTACAAAGAGTACTTCCCAACCTTGCCTTTACAATACATCGTTACCCAATCAACAGAAGTTTCTGGTTCGACTGGTAAATATGATGTTAAAGTAAATGTAGCAGGTGGTGGTGTAAAAGGACAGGCTGAAGCCGTTCGTTTAGCTATCGCGAAAGCAATTGTTGAACTTGATGCTGATAAGAAACCAGCGTTGCGCGCAAAAGGTATCATGACACGTGACGACCGTATGGTTGAGCGTAAGAAACCAGGACGCAAGAAAGCACGCAAGAGATTCCAATTCAGTAAACGTTAATCAAAGGAGGACAACAAAATGGCAAGAACAACATATCAGGACTTACTGGATGCAGGTGTACACTTTGGTCACCTTACCCGCAAATGGGATCCGAAAATGTCACAGTACATTTTCATGGAGCGCAACGGTATCCATATTATCGATTTAAATAAAACCTTAACAAAGGTTGAAGAAGCTGCTGCAGCTATAAAACAAATTGTAAAATCAGGACGTAAAGTATTATTCGTAGCTACAAAGAAACAAGCGAAAGATATTGTTGCTGAATATGCAAAAAGCGTAAACATGCCTTTTATAACCGAACGTTGGTTAGGTGGTATGTTAACCAACTTCGCTACGGTACGTAAGTCGATCAAAAAGATGTCAAACATCGATAAATTGACTAAAGACGGTACTTACAGCAATCTTTCTAAAAAAGAAAGACTGATGATACAGCGTGAGCGCGTTAAATTAGAAACTTTGTTAGGTGGTATCGCGGACCTTAACCGTTTACCAGCCGCATTGTTCCTGATCGACGTTAAGAAAGAGCATATCGCGGTTTCGGAAGCATTAAAGTTGAACATCCCTACATTTGCTATGGTTGATACCAACTCTGATCCTTCGAACATCGATTTCCCTATCCCTGCAAATGATGATGCTACCAAATCAATTTCATTGATTACTGGTATCATTATCCAGGCTATAATTGAAGGTTTGGAAGAACGCAAACGCGAGAAAGAAGACGAAGCTGAAAAAGAAGCAGCAGTTGCGAAAGCAAAAGCTGATGCTCCTGAAGCGGCTCCTTCGGTTGATCGTGCTGCACAAGCCGACAGCGGCAAAAGAGCCCGTAAAGTAGCGGTTGAAGCAGAAGCAGCAGTTGAAGATGCTCCTGCAGCTGAGAAGACTGAAGAATAGTTAAAGAATTAGTTACAAAAGTTTAAAGTGTTGTAGAAGTTGAAAGACGATATTTGTCATTTAACTTTTACAACCTTTGCAATGTTTATAACTTATTACAACAACATCTAAAAAAACACAAGATCATGTCTACATTAACAATATCTGCAGCCGACGTAAACAAACTGCGCCAGCAAACTGGTGCCGGTATGATGGACTGCAAAAAAGCTTTGACTGAAACTAACGGCGATTTTGAAGCTGCTATAGATTTTTTAAGAAAAAAAGGCGCTAAAGTTGCTGCGAGCCGTCAGGATCGTGAGTCGAACGAAGGCGTTGTAATTGCACGCACCAGCGCCGATGGCAAACGTGGTGTAATTATCGAATTAAACTGCGAAACTGATTTCGTGGCTAAGAATGCTGAGTTCGTTGCTTTTGGTAACGCTATAGCAAATGTAGCTGTTGAAAACAATCCAGCATCTATCGAAGCACTGAGCGAACTTTATATCGATAATGAAATTACCAAAGTAAAAATTGGCGAAGCTATCATTGATAAAACCGGAAAGATTGGCGAGAAAATAGGCATCTCTAAATATGAGATCGTTGAAGGCGAAAAAGTGATCGCTTATATTCACGGTAACTTCCGCTTAGCGGTATTAGTTGCTTTGAGTGCAGACGCTACCGGCGCTGATGAAGCAGGAAAAGATGTGGCTATGCAAATTGCTGCAATGAGCCCTGTTGCCATTGATAAAGACGGCGTTGATGCTACTACAATTGAGCGTGAGCTTGAAATTGCTAAAGAGCAGATCCGCTTAGAAGGTAAACCTGAAGAAATGGTTGAAAAAATTGCTGCCGGTAAACTGAACAAGTTTTACAAAGACAGCACTTTATTAAACCAGGAGTTTGTAAAAGATCCGTCGAAAAACGTTGCTCAGTTTTTGAGCACTGTTGAAAAGGGCCTGACAGTAACCGCCTTTAAGCGGGTAGCTTTAGGAGCTTAAATATTTGATCCCCTTCGTAAAACGAAGGGGATTTTTTTTGCCATATTGAATTTAAACCCCGTGTCATAGGTGACAAGGGGCGATCCGCCTGCTGGCGGACTATCCATAATCGATATGCCCGAATAGCGATGGGTTTTAAACCCATCGCTATAAATGCAAATACAATATTTATTTGTGTTTTATATGATAACAGCACTTCACAACCTTCAAATCATTTCCGATGGGAACATCGTTCCCGGCAAAGCCATATTGATTTCCGGCGCCCAGATCACTGACATTGTTGATGAACAATCAATTCCCGCTGACTCCAAAAAGATTGACCTTAATGGTTCATTCCTAGCACCAGGATTAATTGACCTGCAGATCTATGGCAGCGGCGGCAAGTTGTTTGCCGGAACACCAGAAGTCGACGCTTTGGAGCGTATGGAAAGTGACCTGATGAATCAAGGCACCGTAGGCTTTTTTGCGACTATCGGCACCAATACCAATGATATTGTTGAGAAGGGCATTGAATCCGCAAAAATATACCGCGAAAGGTGCAAGGGTAACTTTTGGGGTGTACACCTTGAAGGACCGTATCTGAATCCAATTAAAAAGGGCGCACATCCTGAAAAATATATCAAAAAGGGCACACTGGCAGAAGTGCAGCGATGGATAGAAATGGCTGATGGCGTTGTCAAAATGATGACCATCGCGCCCGAGCTGCAGGATCAGGAAGTGATAGACTACTTACACGATCATGGCGTGATCATATCCTCCGGCCATAGCAACGCTAGTTATCAGCAAGGCAAGTCATTTTTGAATAACCCAATTCCAGCTGTAACGCATTTATTTAATGCCATGCCGCAGATGCATCACCGCGAGCCGGGCTATATTCCCGCCATATTCGAAGAAAAGCCATACACCAGCATTGTTGCTGATGGTATTCATGTTGATTTTGCGATGGTCCGCCTGGCAAAACGTGAACTTGGCGATAAGCTTTTTTTAATTACCGATGCCGTTACAGCCGCTACCGAAGGTACTTACCAGCACCAGCTTAAAGGCGATCGCTATGTAATGCCGGACGGCACGCTCTCCGGCTCGTGCCTTACTATGTTGCAAGCCGCGGCCAACTGTGTTAACCATGTTGGAATCGGTTTGGCTGAAGCTATCAACATGGCCTCGTTATATCCTGCGCAACTGGCTAAAATGGATAAAAAAGGCAAAGTCGTCGCTGGCTTTGACGCCGACCTTATTGTTTTTAATGACGCTTTTGAAGTACAGGGTACCGTATTTAAGGGCAATTATTTAACAAATCCGGCATAAAATTTTAACACTGATAATATTTCTATATTTTTGACAAACTGTCCTCCCTTATGAATTACAAAAGGATCCTTCTAAAGCTTAGCGGCGAATCGCTGATGGGCGAAAAACAATACGGAATTGATAACAACCAGGTACTGCAATACGCCCAGGATATAAAAGGCGTTTTTGATGCAGGTATGGAAATAGCCGTAGTAGTTGGAGGAGGTAATATATTCAGGGGACTTAGCGCCGAAAAATCAGGTATGGAACGTGCGCAGGCCGACTATATGGGAATGCTCGCCACCGTGATAAATTGTATGGCGCTGCAAAACGCGTTGGAAAGTATCGGCGTTGAAACCCGTCTGCAATCGGCGATAAAGATGGAGCAGATCTGCGAGCCTTATATCCGCCGCAGGGCGATGCACCATTTGGAGGTCGGCAAAATTGTGATCTTTGGCGCCGGTACCGGTAATCCATATTTTACTACAGATACAGCTGCATCTCTGCGCGCTATTGAAATAAAAGCCGACGTAGTGCTAAAGGGCACCCGCGTTGATGGCATTTACACCGCTGATCCTGAAAAAGATCCTACGGCTACTAAATACGACGAAATTTCCTTCCAGGAAGTTTATGATAAAGGCCTAAATGTTATGGACCTTACCGCTATAACGCTTTGCCAGGAAAACAAATTACCGATCATCGTTTTTGACATGAACAAACCAGGCAACCTGATGAAGATTGCTAATGGTGAGAAAATAGGGACGCTGGTTAGGTGATTTTTCGATTTGAGAAGCTGGTTGTCAGAGATAAATTTATTGAAATTGTCGAGTTAGTGGCCAACGTTCTATTAATGATAATGTATGTCCAACAGATATCCAGACTTTAAATGCCCGTTGCATATCATTACTATAGATCGATAACTATAACTACATAATCTATACAATAAAAGCATAATCACAAAAGTTTGTTGTGCTCAAAAAGAAATTTAACGCCTTGGCTTACCGTCTCTTTTAAAATTTCTCTTAGAATAAAAGGGCCTTCTTTAGTAATTTTGGCCAGGATTAACGAAAATTTTTTAGCAATCCATTCTTTTGAATTCTTACCTAA
>Ga0206898_10151_pt1 | contig 20595 bp, 20 predicted proteins | sample Alteio_BWOrgHeat_50_FD_153237 | JGI IMG/M metagenome (GOLD analysis project Ga0206898, IMG submission 153237) | Enriched cells from forest soil in Barre Woods Harvard Forest LTER site, Petersham, Massachusetts, United States -... | ecosystem: Environmental > Terrestrial > Soil > Temperate forest >...
CATGTGCCGATAGGTCTTTCGGATAATTTTTCATGTCAATTTCTTCCGCTGTGATTGTACGATAGGAGAAATCCTGCGCTTTTGCCGTGTTGTATAAAAAGAATAAAATAAATAAGAAAAGTAAGGGTTTTTTCATGTGCTCTGTTTTGTGATCAAGGACGCGGCAAATTTATATTTTAAACGCAAACATCAAAATATTAGTTAAACGGAATTAATATTTTACCTTAAAATTTAAAAACATGTATACTTTTATAACTGAATAATCGCCAGTTTGCCTAAATGATCAATTCCCTGCCTTACGTACTTAGCTGCTTGATAGTTGGTATAGCCATGATTGTGGTGTTGACCACCAGGTTTAAACTCCCGGCATTTTTTGCTTTATTTTTTGCCTGTTTACTAGTGGGTTTAGGCATAGGGTTGCCCTTGGGGGATGTGCTTACAGTTGTGAAAGATGGTTTTGGCAATATATTAAAATCATTGGGCTTAATAATTGTACTTGGTACCGCGTTGGGTTTACTGCTTGAATATACCGGAGGCACTACTGTATTGGCCTCATTTCTTTTGAAAAAACTTGGAGATAAGCTTGCCCCGCTGGCAATGAGTATTACAGGGTTTGTTGTAGGGTTACCGATATTTTGCGATTCAGGATTTATAGTACTGAACGGACTTAACCGCTCAATGGCCAAACGTACGGGTATTCCTATAACTATTATGTCAGTTTCCCTGGCAACTGGTCTGTACTCGGTTCATTGCCTTGTGCCGCCGCATCCGGGAAGCGCAGCAGCCGCAGCAACCATTGGGGTTGATTTTGGGAAACTGATATTGGTTGGGGCACTGGTAGCTATACCAGCAATGATAGTCGGGAATTTATGGGCAAGATATGCCGGTAAAAAAGCTACCGATGTTATGACGGGAGATGCGATCAACGATAATGGAACCGACAGCCGGCCTTCTTTGCTGAAAGCCTGTCTGCCGGTAATCGTGCCCATAATATTGATCGGTTTGAAACCTTTTTTTACGGTAGGCGCAAAGCCAGATCATGGACTACTAAGCTGGCTGTTTTCTTTAGGCGACCCGGCGATTGCTTTGCTGATAGGCGTATTGCTGGCATTTAACTGTAAAAGGTCATGGAAAAAGGACGAAGCAGGAAAGATTTTACAGGAAGCAACGGAAAAAGCAGGCGGGATATTGGTGATCATAGGTATGGGGGGCGCGTTCGGTGCTGTGTTAACCGCGGCAAAAATAGGCGATCATTTTAGCCATATGATGGCATTAGGGAGCATGGGCATATTTTTTCCTTTTTTGTTAACTTCGGTATTAAAAACAGCACAAGGTTCGTCCACAGTAGCCATTATAACCGCGGCATCAATTGTGCTTCCTTTGCTACCGGCTTTGGGTTTAAATACCGAAAATGGTAAATTGCTTTGTGTATTGGCAATGGGTGGAGGCTCGATGATGATCTCGCATGCTAATGACGCCTATTTTTGGGTGATTGCAAAGTTTTCTGGCCTGGAGATGAAAACTATGCTGAAAGTTTATTCAGCGGCAACCATATTAATGGGATTAACCACGCTGTTTATGGTTTATATTTTATCAAAGCTATTGTAGTCGTAATATTAATATTTGAACCAAAAGTTTCATGCTATAAATTCGAAATCGAAAATCGACCTCCGAAAAAAGAACCATGCATATCCTCATTGCCCCAAATGCTTTTAAAAATAGTCTCGCCGCCCCGCAGGTTGCCAAAGCAATTGAGCAGGGGTTGAAATTAAGTAAGTTGTCCTGCACTACCACTTGTTTTCCCATTGCCGATGGAGGTGACGGAACAGGCAGCCTGATCATAGAAACGTGTCACGGTACAATAGTTTCAAAAACTATTCACGACCCTTTAGGAAGGGAAATAAGATCATCATTTGGGTTGATGGACAATGGGCAAACGGCAGTGATTGAGATGGCGGATGCATCAGGTTTGCGGTTGCTGGGTAAGGATGAATTGGATCCGCTGCAGGCGTCCTCCTACGGTACTGGTGAACTGATAAAGCTTGCATTGGATGCAGGCGTTAATAAGATCATTATTGCAATGGGCGGTTCTGCAACTGTTGATGGTGGCTGCGGAATGTTAAGCGCGCTGGGGATAACCTTTTTTGATATTAAAGGAGAGAAATTACAGGCTGTCCCCAGCGATTTGATAAACATGGCCAAAATTGATGACAAAGGGCTTGATAAAAGAATTTTTAATTGTGAGATAATTATTCTGTGCGACGTTGACAATAAACTGCTTGGGCCGCAGGGGGCTGCTTACGTGTTCGGGCCGCAGAAAGGCGCTACGCCGGCGATGGTGAGCATATTGGATGATTTTTTAAAGAACTTTGCAGCAACATCAACCCGACAAAAAAGGATTGATATGGCCGCAATTAAACACAGCGGTACTGCCGGCGGGGCGGCGGCGGGTTTGCATGTATGGCTGGGCGCAAAATTGGTTAATGGCATTGATTACTTTTTATCGGTCACTGGTTTTGACAAAGCGCTGGATGGCAGCGATATTTTAATAACCGGCGAGGGAAGCATTGACCGTCAAACTTTACAGGGCAAGGGCCCCTTTGGGGTAGCGTTGAAAGCAAAACAAAAGGGTATCCCGGTGATTGGTATAGCTGGAAAGGTGCCATTAGTGCGCGACGAACAATTAGAAGGTTTTTTCGATGTTTTGATTGCTACGCACCATGAACCTACGGACATGCCGACAGCTATCCGTGATGCCGGAAAAAATTTGACCAGGACTGCTAAGTCTATTGGAGATTTAATTGCAATAGGGAGGCGATGACTTTTGGAAAATGGTTAGTTGCTAATCTTTCTTCTTTCTTTTAGTGGTTGGGTTTGGTTTTAACGAACTTGTATAGTTATAGCTGATATCAAAATAACGTTTGAGTTCCTCCGTATTTTCAAGGAGTTGATCGGGAACTACCACATATTCCTTTTGGATAATACCATATTGTTCTACCAGTTTGGTGTTATACTTATCAAGGAACCTAGTCCTTTCTTCGGCCGGGAGTTTTAATGCCAAATAGTCGTCCTTTGTGAAATAGCTGTACATGTGCCCGTTTAAAGATGTGTAAGGCATTGTAGCCCCTTTGCGCTCGGCGACGGGATTTGTGGCAACCAGCTTGTTGTAAAGCTCAATTTTTTCTTCTCTTGAATTTTTTGGCTTTTCCATTGCATTTGTAATATTAAAACGAATTAAAAATAAGATTATATTGGGCTCGTCCCGTACTTATTTTTTATGTTATTTATAACAGCATATGGTATAAACTTTGCACGAAAATTGCCAAAAAATCGCCCATGAAAATATACCAACAAACGCTGCAGTTAAAGGAAAGAAAAAGGGGCTTTCATATCATAACTGCAGAAATTATACAGGCGCTGCCGGAGATTAGCGAAATAAAAACGGGGATTTGCCAGGTTTTTATTCAACACACCTCAGCTTCTTTAGCGATCAATGAAAATGCCGACCCCACTGTACGAAAAGATTTTGAGACTTACTTTAATAAAGCGGTGCCTGAAAATGATCCCGATTATCTCCATGATGACGAAGGACCTGATGACATGCCCGCACATTTAAAGGCTGCGTTACTTGGCAGTGCGGTTACAATACCAATCAGCAATGGACGGCTTGCTTTGGGCACCTGGCAGGGGATCTACTTATGTGAGCATCGCGATTATGGACATAGAAGAAACCTCGTGATCACAGTATGGGGGGATGTTTAGACCCATAGCCATAACGAAATTGATACATAAAGATTAGGCCCCCTGAATATTTAATCGTTTATATTTGGTTTCAGTTCCTGAAGAAACCCAAAATTATGAAGCCATTACTTTTTACTATTGCAATTGTTTTTTGTATTGTTGTTACTAAAGCCCAAACAGGTAATGTGGGCCAAACAGAAGTCACCGAATGGCAGGACGGAAAAGCAGGAGCCGTTTCTATTACCTATGATGATGGCTCTTACCATCAATTTACAAAGGCGTTGCCTGTTATGGAACGACTAAAATTGCCAGCTACTTTTTTTGTGATCACCGGCGGCATACCAGGATCAAAGTACCAGGGGAAATTTATAGGCCGGCCTGTTAAAGAAATTATCAACGAGACGGCAACAATCCCAACTAATGATCAGAATTTTTTAGAGCGTTGCTCTGCAGCTGGATACCTTGGATACAAGGGAACGATCACATATGTTACAAAAGCCGGTGGAATGTATGATAACCCGAAAAGAAAAGAACAGGCTTTTAAGGTGATGGACGATGTTTATCAAAAAGTAAGAAACGGTGATTTTCAACCGGGCTATCAGCCTTGTGACGAGTATTTGCAGGAAAAAGGCTCTACGTGGGACGATTTCAGGCGTTATGCCGCTGAAGGCTATGAAATTGCGAGCCATTCCATTACACATGCGAGCATGCCTGGCCTTGACTCTGTAAATATTGTTTATGAGCTTGAAAAAAGTAAAGAAGAAATAAAAAATCAAATGGGTGCTAAATACACTTTTTCTACTGAAGTGCCTTACGGTTATGAAAACGAACGGGTAATGAAAATTGCCTATAAAATTTACCCGGCACTGCGCAACAGGATGCCGGAACCCTGGTTGACTGAACTCGACAGGCCCAGTAAAAAAACACCGGCGGTGAATAAGCTGGATTATGTACAATGGCAGCGCGAATGTAATACCCGTTCTCCTTTGCCATTGATGAAATCATGGGTTGATACAGCTGTTACAAGAAAAGATACATGGTTAGTACTGGTGATCCATGGGGTTGATGGCTTGGGATACGAAGCTTTGCCCAGCACTTTGTTAGATGAATACTTTCAATACATCAAAAGCAATGAAGGTAAAGTATGGGTGGCAACTTTTGGCGATGTAACCAAGTATATGCGGGAAAGGGAAAGTGCAAAGATTCAAAACGATCAGAAAGGCGGCAAAATAATGATAAGCCTGAAACATTCCCTTGATAAAACCATGTATGACCTACCTCTGACGCTTAAGACTTATGTGCCATCTGATTGGAAAGAAGCAAATGTTAAGCAGGGGAAAAATGTAGTTAAAGTGGAAATATTAAAAGATGATAAAGGGTCTTATATAAAATACCGGGCTAATCCAAATCAGGGTCAATTGACAATCACGGGAACCTAAAATTAAACCTACGAAATTTTTAAAATTTCGTAAGTTTTTTGCTTTAAACCGTCATCAAAAATGCCATCGTATCAATGCCATCGGCATAATCCCATAATGCTGGTTGCTGGCTCTTTCCAAAATCAACGATTTGCGTTTCTATTGCTAATGGCGCCGAGCTAACTATACATTGTATTTTATCTCTGTCAGTTTGCAGCAAACTCTGCACAGAGCTAAGGTCTTTATAGTATTCGTAAAAAAGTACTGCTAATGGCGACGTCAACCTTTGGTCCTCCTTCAATAGTAAAAAGCCGTTGTCAAAATGTTTGTCGCTATTTACCAGGTATATAGATTTGTTATAACCATAATTGTTATTGTATTTATGGTGGTTGATAATAGGCTGATATGGTTCTATCGATTCAAAAAAGAAATTGAAAGAATATCCTTCAGGCACCAATAGCTTTGATACGTTGCGGCAACCCAGGCCGTAATAGTCAAATATATCATGACCAAGGGCGAATAACTGTTTGCTGGTTTCGTTGCCCGTCAAAACGGAGACGCTATTTCGGTTTTTACGAATAATGTTTGGCACTTTACCAAAATAATAATCAAAGTAACGTGACGTATTATTGCTTCCGGTGGCAATCACAGCATCAAATTTTTCCAGCCGTTCAACAAAACTATATCGTTCGGCAAAAGAGCTGTCTATATCGACCAGCATTTGCAAAACATGCTTTATCAAGCGTGCATCCTGGGAAGAGGCTTTGATCAAAGCATGATGTCCGCTGGCTAAAACGCAAAGTACATCGTGAAAACCCACCATCGGAATATTCCCGGCCAGTATTAGGCCGATTTTTTTTGCGTTACAGGTTTGATCGGTAGGATACATGTCCAACCATTCCGTCAATTGTTTTGGGCCCAGCATCTTTCCGATGGAAGTTACCGCTTGTAAAACGCTTTCCGGTGTAAACCATGCGTTGTAATGCCGTTCGCTGTTTATAACCTCGGATAGTTGCTCATTTGGGGCTGTCAGCCGTGTTCCGAGCTCTGAAAATACGGTTATTAACCTGTTTTTATTAAATTTTGACATATATATGGTTAGGATTTAAAACCCCAAAGTCTTTTTTTGTTATATTTGTAAGCTTGTTAATTCGGGCAAAGTTAATTGAGATTATAAGATATTAAGAAATATGGCGATTAAAATCACCGATGAATGCATAAACTGTGGGGCTTGCGAACCTGAATGCCCTAATAATGCTATTTATGATGCCGGCGCAGCATGGCGTTTTTCCGACGGTACAGGGTTGAAAGGGGTTATTGATTTTGGGGATGGAAATACATTAAGCGCGGAAGAAACCCAAGCAGCATTGTCAGACGATATCTATTATATAGTACCCGATAAGTGTACAGAATGTGTTGGTTTCCATGATGAACCACAATGCGCAGCGGTGTGCCCTGTTGATTGTTGCGTGGACGATGAAGATGTACGCGAGACAAGGGAAGAGTTGCTTGCAAAAAAAGAATGGCTGCACATGGGTGAGTAACTTTTTTGTTACAATTGATATTGAGGGAAGGTATACCAATACTTTCCCTTTTTTTGTAGCGGGAAACTTTAAAGCCTAAACTTTGTACTTAAGTTTTATATGGAATACGGAATTTGTAATCTTTCAATAATCCCGCTAAGGGCCGAAGCAGACGATAGGAGTGAGCAGGTGTCACAAGTATTGTTTGGTGAAACATTTGAAATTACCGAGTGGAAAGAAAATTGGGTGAAGATTACAACTTCCTATGATAACTATACCGGGTGGATTGGGCGGTTGCAGTTTACTATGCTTGGCCATTTGGCCTTTAAAAAAATCAAACAAACACCCCCTCCGTTAACTCATCGCGCAGTCACACAGGCATGGAAAATTACAAATAACAGTGTTTTGTATTTGCCTATGGGCAGTTCGCTATCTTTCCTGGAGGGCACTACATGTCATATCGGCGATGACCGGTTTGAAATAATTGGCGAAATCGGTGAAACTGAAAATATCGTTGTTACCGCTATTTCTTTTTTAAATACGCCTTATTTGTGGGGGGGGCGGTCCCATTTCGGTGTTGATTGCTCGGGTTTTACCCAGGCGGTATTTAAGTTACAAGGCACACATCTGCTACGCGATGCCAGCCAGCAGGTTAACCAGGGTTTTACAGTAAATTCACTTAAAGAAACTAAATTAGGCGACCTTGCTTTTTTTGATAACACCGAAGGAAAAGTAGTACATGTTGGGATCTTACTCAACAACGAGAAGATCATTCATGCCTCTGGGAAAGTTAAAATAGACACTGTTGATGAAAAAGGAATTTATTCGGAAGACCTAAAACGTTATACTCACAAATTAAGGGCCATTAAAAGAATTCTTTAATCGCTAAATTCAATATCCCAAATCATTACTTTTTTATCGTCACCAACAGAAATTAGCTGGTCGTCATTCCAGGCAATCTTGTTGATGGATAAAGCGTGGCTTAAATATCCCCTTTCGCGACTTATAACCTTGTAAAGTTTAAAATCATCGGCGCCCCAAATCTTAATGCTTTTATCCATGCTGGCAGTGGCAAAATATGGCAGAACAGGGTGGAAGGCAATACAATTAACGGCAAATAAGTGGGCAGGGATACTATGCACAAGCTCGTACGATAGCGCGTCCCATATTTTTACCTGGGCATCGCGGCTGCCCGACACTAAATAGTTACCTTCGGGGGCATATTGCAGCGAAAAAACAGGCATCGTGTGTCCTTTTAGGATTTTTACGAAAGTATAATCCTCAAGGTCATAAATTTTCACATCGTTATCCCGGCAGCCAAAAGCAACTTGTTTTTCACCTGGTGAAACAGCGATACATCGGACCGTATCGTCCGAAACTTTAATGGAATGCAAAACCTCTAAAGTCTTAAGGCTCCATACAGAAACGGTTCCATCTTCAGAGGCTACCAATAATTCATCCTTTTGGCTGACCGATTTTATATCGAACACTGGTTTTTGGTGATGTTTAAATGTGGAAACCAATTGCTGTTTTACAAAATCAAAAACCAGCACTTCTCCATTTCGCAGGCCGGCAAATAATAGCGGGTAACCCTCAGGACAATGAATAGCATAAATTGAAGAAGGGACCGGAAACATTACTTTTATGAAAGCATAATTCTTTATACTCCATTCAACCAATCCCTTATCATTACCGCCTGTAAACAGGATCCCGGGCTTTTGAGATAGCTCCAGTGTAAATATCGGGTTACTGTGCCCGTTGAGTTCAGCTGTTTTTTTTACGGAAATCATTTTTGGATCATGGTTGATGGTTCATGGTTCATAGTAAAATGCATTAGGGCCATAGTTTCTACTATGAACCATTAACTATGATCTATTAGCTCTCTACTTATGTCTCTCTTCCAAATTCTTTGCTATCACGTCAAGGCTCAAGCCTTTTTCCCGTAGCAAAACAAACAGGTGGAAAACCAGGTCGGATGATTCGTTTATCAAATCTTTTTCTGTTTCGTTAAGGGCCGCTATAACAGTTTCAACCGCTTCTTCACCAACTTTTTGGGCGATTTTGTTCAAACCTTTGCCACGCAGTTTATTAACGTACGACCCTTCTTTTGGATTAGTATACCTGTCGGCGATGATATCTTCCAACTTTAATATAAAGTTGCTATTATAATCTGTTTTAAAGCAGCTTCGTGACCCCGTGTGGCAGGTAGGCCCGTCAGCTTTAACCTTTATAAGAAGTGTATCGTTATCACAATCGATGTGAATCTTTTTAACGTGCAAATAGTTGCCGCTTGTTTCGCCTTTGGTCCACAATCGATTTTTTGAACGCGAAAAGAAAGTTACGATATTTTCAGCAACGGTTTTGTTATATGCCTCCTGGTTCATGTAGCCGAGCATAAGTACCTCCAAAGTTTGCTCGTCTTGAATGATCACGGGCACTAAACCGTTTGTTTTGTCAAAATCAATGGTCATTTTTTATCTTTTTTGTCGCTGCCATTCCGTATGTTAAGGACCGAGTCGACGTGGTTATATTATATTTCCCTTACTTCTATATTATGCCGCTTCAACACCTTTTTCAAATCAGGTATCAATATTTCGCCGTAGTGAAACACGGAGGCAGCTAATGCCGCATCCACATTGCTTTTTTCAAATACATCAACAAAATGCTGTACAGAACCCGCACCGCCCGATGCGATAACCGGAACGTTTACTGCATTGTTAACCAATTTCAGAAGACTATTATCAAATCCGCCCTTTGTGCCGTCATGATCCATGGATGTTAATAGAATTTCACCGGCCCCACGGCTTTCAGCCTCCATAATCCAATGCAGTGTTTCCCTTTCTGTTGGAATGCGGCCGCCATTTAAGTGCACAATATTAACACCATCAGTTAATCTGGTATCAACAGCGACTATAACAAACTGAACGCCGAAAGCTTTGGCTAACTCATCAATTAAATCCGGGTTCCTTACAGCTGCTGAATTGATAGATATCTTATCCGCACCTGCATTTAGCAAGGCATCAGCATCTGCTATTTCATTTATGCCGCCGCCGATTGTAAAAGGAATATTTATTTGCCGGGCCACCGCCTTCACCAGTTCAACCATTGTTTTCCGCCGTTCGTGGGTAGCGGTTATATCCAAAAATACCAGTTCGTCAGCCCCCTGACGCGAATAGTTCCAGGCAAGTTCAACAGGGTCGCCTGCATCGCGTAGGTCAACAAAGTTTACACCTTTTACAGTACGACCGTCTTTAACGTCAAGACAAGGGATTATTCTTTTAGCGAGGCCCCCCGGCCCCCTAAAGGAGGAGCTAAGAGTTTGTTTTATGGTGTCCAATGCTTTTGTCTATTTGATTAACATTCTTTCCCCCTTTAGGGGCTGGGGCTCATATAGAGATCAACGCCTCCAGGTTCCAGTTTTTTATTTCCTCAATGGAAATACGGCCTTCGTAGATAGCTTTGCCAACTACGCACGATTCCACCTTTATGCTATTCAATTGTTCAATGTCATCCATAGAACTCACACCTCCGGAGGCTATAAGTTTTATGAATGGCGAATGATCGAGCAACTTTTTATAAAGCCCCACGCCAGCGCCGCCAAGTTTGCCATCCTTATTAATGTCGGTACATAAAAAACGGAAAAAGCCCAAAGCCAGGCATTTATCAACATAATCCATTAGTTTGATAGGCGAACTTTCCATCCAGCCGGAATACTTGATCACCTCGTCCAGTACGTCAATAGCGATAACAACCTGGTCCGAACATTGATCCCGACCGCATATCGCCTTACTCAATTCGCTTAAAAAGGAAGGATTCGTCAACGCCTGGGTGCCTACAATAACCCTGTGAACGCCCGCATCAATTAGTTCTTTCACTTTTTCAATACTGCGAACGCCTCCGCCATATTGCACCTTCATGTCAGTCTTTCTGATCACGTCGAAAAGGTATTGCTGATTGGAGAAATCGTTTTTCGCGCCGTTAAGGTCAATAATGTGAATGAAGTTGGTACCATTTGACTGATACTTTTCAATCATTTCCTCCAGTGTGACGTCATATTCAGTAACCTGTTTATAGTCCCCTTCGCGCAGGCGCACAACCTTTTTATCTAAAATATCTATTGCCGGTATAATATACATGTCTTAAAGTTTTGAGAAGTTTGTTAACAAAGTTTCGCCATAAGCGCCTGATTTTTCAGGGTGGAATTGCACTCCATAGAAATTATTCCGCCAAATTGAAGCCGAAAATTTGTTGTTGTATGTTGTTGACGATAAAGTATACGCGCTGTCATACTCAATAAAGTATGAATGTACGAAGTAAAAATGTGATCCTTCCGGAATATTTTTAAATAGCGGGTTTTCCTTTTCGGGATACACCCTGTTCCATCCTGTATGCGGCACTTTGTACTCGCTGCTATTTGGGAACCTTAAAGTTTTTATTGGGAAGATCTCTAACAGATCAGATTCACCCTCTTCTGAATAAGAAGTTAACAGCTGCATACCCACGCAGATGCCTAAAGTGGGTTTTGTCAGCGACTTTATTTTCGGCACCAAGCCCGTGTGTTCAAGCTTATTCATGGCTGCCCCTGCATGACCTACCCCAGGAATGATATAACGATCGAATTGCTCAAAATCTTCTTCCTTATCGATCATGCCATAAGGTATTCCCAACCGCTCCAAAGCAGCAGTTAATGAGAAGATATTCCCGGCGCCGTATTTTATTATTCCAGTCATATTTTTAGTTGGCAGTTTGCAGTTTTCAGTTGGCAGTTCTAAGCAAGCTGCATACTGTCTACTGCAAATTATAATAACCCTTTAGTACTCGGCAAAACCATATTGTTCACATCTCTTTTTACAGCCATTTTTATTGCTTTCGCGAAGACTTTAAAAATAGCTTCAATTTTATGATGTTCATTTTCGCCCTCAGCTTTTATATTAAGATTACATTTCGCCGCATCTGAGAATGATTTGAAAAAATGAAAGAACATTTCGGTTGGCATTTCTCCGATCTTTTCTCTTTTAAACGAAGCATCCCATACAATCCAGTTTCTGCCGCCAAAATCAATAGCTGCTTGGGCAAGGCAGTCATCCATAGGCAGACAAAAGCCGTAGCGTTCAATTCCTTTTTTATTACCTAATGCTGCCGCAAAAACCTCGCCAAGGGCTATTCCCGTATCTTCAATAGTGTGATGCTCGTCAATATGCAGATCGCCGTTAGCAATTACTTCAAGGTCGATGCTGCCGTGGCGGGCAATTTGATCGAGCATGTGATCAAAGAAATGCAATCCTGTTGATACTTTAGCCTCGCCCTTGCCGTCAAGGTTAATTTTTATGTAGATGTCCGTTTCTTTAGTGCTGCGGCGGTGTTCGATTACCCTTTCGCCTAATTTTAAAAACTCATAGATCCTCGCCCAGTCCGTTGTTTCAAGAGCTACCGTACTATTTACTGCATCTTCTTCCGCTTGTCCGCTAAATTCATGGCTGCCTAAATTTGAGTTATCATTCAACCAAATGGCCCTTGCGCCTAAATTATGACCTAATAACACATCATTTTTCCGGTCGCCAATGGTAAATGAGCCCTTCAAATCATATTTTTCGGTATCAAAATATTGGGTAAGCATACCTGTTCCGGGTTTGCGGGTGGGGGCATTGTCTTTTGGGAATGTTCTGTCGATACAAACGTTAGAGAATATCACCCCTTCATTCTCCAGGGTTTTAATGATGAAGTTCTGCACCGGCCAAAAGGTATCTTCAGGATAGGAGGCAGTTCCCAAACCATCCTGGTTGGTGACCATAACCAATTCATAATCCAGTTCCTTTGCAATTTTCGGGAGGTATTGCAAAGCGCCGGGATAAAACTCCAATTTGGCAAATGAGTCTATCTGCTCATCAGCAGGTTCTTTTATAATGGTGCCGTCACGGTCAATAAACAATATTTTATGTGATTTATTCATTTAATAAACTCCTTATGTTAAATTCCATATTCCTGACTTTGCCCTTTAAATATACGTCTGCAGCTATAGAACTACTTGAGGTGACTTTGATTTGGGTACTGCTCATAGTGACCTTTTGCAGCCAATAATATATTTGATAATTGTCTGCCCGCCCGATTTCTATCTTCTTGCTTTTATTTGATGATTTGTCAAGTAAATTAAAAAAGATTGGGCATTGTTCTTCCATACTCCTTGATAAGTAAGATATCACAAGTTTGTAGTTTTTATTTTCAATCGATAAATACTCCAATTCAGTATCCAGCCCTTTTTTCTCAACTTCTTCTACTGTTTTATTTAATATGGAAAGATCAAGCTTGTCTATATTAACAATATCCTTTAGCCCATTGACGATAATATTGAAAACAGTTTGTTCCTTTTCGGCTTCGGTTTGTTTCAAATAACTATCATAGTCTATAACTGAAAGGCCATATACATACCAATCTTCTATTGCAAAGGAATTTATCAAGCACTCTTCCATAGTTTTTGCAACCTGGATATATAAATGATGATATGTTGGGCACAATAATTCTTTTTTTCTTAATAGATTTTTAAAAATTTCTGTATACTGATAATCAAACGGGTATAGTGCTTTATTGGGCAGACCTACATAGTATACCCTGAGATCCCTAATGCGCTTGCTTTTTTTATTGGATAACCGTTTTCTTTGTTCCCGTAATTCCAAAGCGCGTTTTATAGTTTCTGATCTTATTTCATCTGCCTTCTTAGCGTTTGAATCTGTCAAGTATTCAGAAGAAATATTTTGACGTAGCACTCCAAGGATATTTTTAAATATTTCATAATCAAAAATGTCTTCCTTTTTTAGCTTTGAATTAATAATTCCTCCTGCCTCAAGATATTTATCAATTAGAATTTGTGCGAGCTCAGTTTCAGTAAGATTTTTATATTTATTATCGATATCGAACTTATGTTCATATTTATCTTTTTCCTCTCCATCAAAATGCTCGGAAAATTCTGGGGCCTTTAGTTCAATATCGATTTTTTTATATTTCCTATTAAAACGGGAAATCGGAAACGTATCATAATATTTTTTGAAATCTTTCTCAATGCCCACAACTCCTGGTAATACGTACATTGGCGGGTGTGCAATTGTTAGCCAAAGCTCTTCGAAAGATGATTGAAAATTGGCCTTATCAAGTTCTGATTGAATAATTTGGCTGAGATATTTGAGACTGCCATTAAGCATTCCCCCGTACCTACCCGCAGATCTTGGTGATAAATAAATTTTCATTGCTGCTTAACCTAAATTAAGTTCTTGAGTTCTTCAATTAACGTTCTGTTTTCGTCAGGCGTCCCTACAGTGATCCGCAAACAGCCTTCACATAATTCAACTTTTGAACGATCCCGAACTATGATGCCTTTCTGCACTAAAAAATTGTAGATACCTTTTGGATCAGTTGTTTTTACCAGGATGAAGTTGGCGTCAGAAGGGTAAATATCCAGTACGAAATCAAAGTCTTTTAATCCCAATACCAATTTATCACGCTGCGCTAATGTTTCTTTTATCCAGCTATTTACCTGATCTACATTGGCAAGCGCTTGCAATGCAAGCTGCTGCGAAGCTTCATTTACATTGTATGGAGGCTTTACCTTGTTCATCACTTCAATGATCTCCTCACTGGCGAAAGCCATCCCAACACGCAAACCTGCAAGTCCCCATGCTTTTGACAGCGTTTGCAATACTACGAGGTTGGCATATTCAGTCAGTTCCTGGATAAACGTTTTTTGACGGCTGAAATTGATATAAGCTTCGTCGACAACAACAATCCCGCGAAAATTGGCCAGCAGGGTCTCAACGTCTGCCCGGTCAATTGAATTTCCGGTTGGGTTATTTGGAGAGCAAATGAAGATCAGTTTGGTATGTTCATCAATGGCTTCAGCAATGCCTTCCAGATTAAGCTGATATTCTTCCGTAAGCGGAACTTTTCGCGCCTCTACATCATTAATATTAGCCGACACCTGGTACATGCCATAAGTAGGCGGTACCAAGATTACGTTATCAACACCCGGGTTGCAAAAACTACGGAACAGAACGTCAATTGCTTCATCGCTGCCATTGCCTAAAAATATGTTGCGTACAGGCAGCCCCTTTATCTCACTTAAACGCATTTTAACAGCGTGCTGAAGGGGATCGGGATAGCGGTTAAATTGCTGCTCCAACGGTGAGCCAAACGCGTTTTCATTCGCATCCAAAAATACGCTGGCCTCTCCCTGGTACTCATCGCGGGCGGAAGAGTAGGGTACAAGGTTTTTGATGTTTTCTCTAAGTAGGTTGTTTATGTTGAACATTCTCTTAATAAAAATTCAATATGGTCATGGTAATCTTCAAATCCTATAAATCATAGTTCAGACGATGTCATTCTCAATGTCACCGCATTCTTATGCGCATGCAACCCTTCCAACTCCGCCAATACCTCAACCGTTGGCCCAATGTTTTGGATTCCCTCCGGCGTGATGTACTGAAAAGTAATTTTCTTCACGAAAGAGTCAACCGAAACCCCTGAATATGCCCTTGAATAGGAACTTGTAGGCAGAGTGTGATTAGTGCCAGATGCATAATCGCCTGCGCTTTCCGGCGTTAAATTGCCCAGGAAAACTGAACCGGCGTTTATGATGCTGGCAGTAATTAGCTTCCAGTTTTCAGTAGCAAGTATCAGGTGCTCCGGGGCATAATCGTTGCTGAAATCCATCGCCTCATTCAGCGTGTTTGCAACAACGATATAGGAATTTTCCAGTGCTTTCTTTACAATTTCAGCACGTGGTAAAACCGGAACCTGTTTTTCAACCTCAGCCAGAACTTCATCTGCTATTTTATCAGAAGTACATACCAGTATCGACTGACTATCCATTCCATGTTCAGCCTGCGCGAGCAGATCAGCGGCAACGTAAACCGGGTTAGCGGTCTCGTCAGCAATTACCAATACTTCCGACGGCCCCGCAGGCATATCTATAGCCGTAGTGGTAGTGGACTGAATAATGGTTTTTGCTTTGGTCACAAACTGGTTTCCCGGTCCAAAGATCTTATCAGCTTTGCTGATAGTTTCTGTGCCGTAGGCCATTGCAGCAATTGCCTGGGCGCCGCCTGCCAGGTATATTTTATCGATACCCAGTAGCAAAGCTACATAGGCTATAAACGCGTTCATGCTGCCATTCTTTTGCGGCGGCGAACAAACCACAATTTCGCTGCAACCGGCAATTCTTGCGGGTATGCCCAGCATCAGGAATGTACTCGGTAAAACAGCGCTGCCGCCAGGAATATACAAACCCACCTTTTCTATGGCTCTCAGTTCGCGCCAACAGGTAACGCCGGACATAGTTTCTATTTTGTCTTCGGCTTTTACCTGCGCCTGGTGAAATTTATAAATATTGTTGTAGGCGGTTTCAAGCGCCGCCTTTTGCTCGGACGAAACGGTCGACGCAATGGCAGTTAATTCATCTTTATCCAAATAAAGTTTGTCCAGCGTTACTTTGTCAAACTTCTGCGCATAGTCAAATAAGGCACTGTCGCCGTGTTCTTGTACATGAGCAATCACCTCTTCAACAATAGTACGGATCTCATTCGCCGGATCAACATTGCGCTGAACCAGTTTTTGGATATCTGCTTTGGTTAGATCTTTATAATTATATCGTTTCATGCCCCCAAACCCCCTAAAGGGGTGTTACGTCCTAAGTAAATAGTATATTTATTTGAACCCACTATTCCTCCCCCTTTAGGGGGCGGGGGGCCTATAATATTATCTTCTCAATCGGCATTACTACAATGCCCTGTGCGCCGGCCTGTTTCAGCTGGCTTATCCTGTCCCAGAAATCACGCTCAGGGATTACGGTGTGTACCGCTACCCAGTCTTCTTCAGCCAGCGGCACTACCGACGGGCTTTTTACACCAGGAAGCAGTGCGGTAATGGCAGCCAGGTTGCTTTTTGGAACATTTAATACCACGTATTTGGTTTCTTTTGCTCTTAACACCGATTGGATCCGCTGGATCAACTCTATTACAAGATCCTCGTTTTCGCTGCCCGCACGACCGATCAATACTGCTTCAGACGACATTACATCAGCGAATGGCTTCAGGCCGTTGCTTTTGAGCGTTCCGCCGGTTGATACCAGGTCGCAGATAGCATCACTCAAACCAAGGCCTGGCGAAATCTCTACAGAGCCGGAAATAGTACGTATGTCGGCTTGTATGCCTTTATTTTTTAAAAACTTTCCAAGTATGGCAGGGTAGGTGGTGGCTATGGATTTGCCGTCCAGTTCCGCCAAATCCTTAATATCGTATGTATTAGGTACGGCTATTTTAAGCGAGCACCTGCCAAAACCAAGGCGTTGAAGATAGCTCACTTCAACTTCAGTTTCCTGGATCACATTTTCGCCTACGATGCCCAGATCAGCAATGCCATCCTGCACATATTCAGGAATGTCATCATCCCTTAAGAACAGAATTTCGAGCGGGAAGTTAGATACTGGAGAGATAAGCGAGCTTTTGTAATTTTCAAAATTGAGGCCGCAGTTTTTTAATAATTCAACGGATTTTTCGTTGAGCCTGCCAGATTTCTGGATAGCTATTTTTAGTGTTTTCACTGATTAGTTTTAAGGAAGTAATAGAAAGAATAAACGGTTTTTTTATTTCGCGTAGAAACATACATTATCTTGTCACCACATGGTGGTGATGGTGGAGATGAAGATGATGCAATTTATAACCGTTCATTTTTGTATAGTAAAACTATAGATTAGCGGTGCAAATATAGAGAGTTGTTTGTAAAATCAAAATAAAATATTGGAATTGGAATATTCCAAACATTGACCTGATTTAAGAGCTATGATCAGCAGTCAGATCAGCACCTTTCAATAATTGTTTTGCAGTCCAGTCTTCATCTGGCGCGCTCCAAAACGAATCTGATGCTGGCAAACCCAAAGGCAGTAACACTGCAGAGCACAGATATAGACTGCCCGTTGAGATGTAGGGCTCAGCCAAAGATGGCTGATGACCATATAAACCAATTTGCAACCAACCTTCGGCATCAAACGTACCACTGGCCCCTGTTACTTTTCTGATAACTTCTGTTAAACTGCAACGTACCTGCGCAGGCTTAAGCTGCATTGGTATTTGACCTTGTAATACCATGTTTGCCAAATGGTGGAAAGCGCCTGTGCGGTATGTAATAGAACGGCCGATTGCCGGATAACACCCTTCGGCATCAATCAAACGTTCCTGGATAAGTGCGTACCTTAAATTATGTTCTAAAACGACTTTCCTGATAGGCTCAAACGTTGAATCTCTAGCGGCCAATATTTTTAAAATATCATACAGATAAGGGTGTATTACATAACTATTATAATAATCCCAATGAAATTCCGGCCCATCGCCATACATGCCGTCGCCTTTATGCCATTCCTTATGTTTTTGAATAGCATATTCTATTTTTTTCTGGTCGAACTGCTCATTTACGGTAATAAAAAACACTTCTATCATTGCAGCAAATAATAACCAATTATTGGCTGGTGGTGTAATACTTCGGGTTTTTCTTAAACAGGCGATTATTTGTTGTTGCGTTTTGACATCCGCAGCTTGCCACAATTTGGGACAACGGACAAGGGCGTAAGCAAAAAAAGATGCGTCAACCAATGGCTGACCGCCTTCATCGCCCCAGTTCATGTAATCTTTCGCGTCCGGGTTTACCGCATTGGCAATGCTTTTTAATGCAAGCTGAAAGTATTTATCTTGCAATTTTTTTTCATCGGCGCTTAAATCACCGGCTTGCAGCCAGGGAGCAATGCCGGCAAGTATGCGCCCGAAAGCCTCAAGATGAGTGTACTTTGTTCTTTCTTTAACCAGGGCCGGGTTCTGCGCCTCAACAGGCATTTTTTGCTTAAGCTGATCAGTTGCCAGGCATGATAACACAGGATAAGCTAGTTTTTCAAGATAATTTAACCAAAAGTTTCTTGTGCGGGCTGTAGATTCGCGGTTAGAAGTTGCTGTATCTGCAGGGATTGCTGACACCAGCGGGGCCGCGCCCAGCATTGCCGCATTTTGCAGAAACATTCTTCTCTTCATAACTATTTTTATTCCGTTACAACTAATATTAATTGTTAAACAGGCCTCTATTTTAGATTTTCATCATAATAATAGATCTCGCCTTGTTTGGCACCTCCAATTTTTACCGGTTTTTTGTTTTTTAGAATGTCCGGCAAACTTAAAAGTTCAGAATTATACAAATTGTCGAACCAAATAAGATAGAACTTTTTATGTGAATAAAAATCATCCACTTTGTTTTTGAAGAATTTATGCGGGATTAATGTAGATGACATTCCTGTGAACAGATAAACGGCTTCATCGGCATCCGTATAGATTGGTATCCCCGGTTTGAAGATATCTTTATGCTGCCGCAAATAGACAACAAACTCCGACTTGTTCCAATCGTCGTCGCTGTACCCGGGTACGCCGTAATCCCTTTCGTCATCATATCGTTGCCAATCTACGCGATAGGTGAAGTACTCAAAAGTTAGCATCATGATAACCGTGATGCCGGCCAGCACGTATCTTGCTTTTGACTTTACCAGGAGCAATACATCCGGGACCCAACTGGTGCAGGCAATCAGCAAGGGAATGAACATTGGTGAAAGCAAACGGCTGTTAATCCGCTCGTACCGAGAGATACTCGCCGAAATAACAATAAAAAGACCGTATACCAAAGCAAACGCAATTACAATATTTTCATAACTATTGATGCTTCGTTTATACGTCTTCCAGGCCAAAATACCGATGAGCGCTATTAATATTACAGCAGCGATAAGTGCCGCATAAGCATCAGCGCTTTCACTTAAAGCCCCCCAGTCACAGATCACAGTTCCAAAGTAGCGGAGGTTGTCAACAAAAGGTGTTATAGATGGTTCCCTCGTACCGGTGCTTAAACCGGTGTTATAGCTGTTAAGTATAAGGTTCCCGATTAACAGGGAAATTGATAAAAAACCAAAAAGTAAAATATGTTTGATTTTTTTTCGAACAGGCAATTCGTTATCGAGCAGCAGCATTAAACCACCTGCGCCTATTATTGTTACTGCTGCATAACGTGTAATGCAGCTTATGGCGGCAATTACTATAACCAGCATCAACGCCCTGGTGGTATGACTTCGCATATAACGCGAATAGGCCACGATGAATAACAGGATCTCGATAATGAATAATGTCTCAGACCACAAATATGTGTACACTTCCAACAACGCCGGACTTAAAATTATTGCGATCAGAATAATCCATTTGTAGATCCTTGCGTGGGTGATAAATTTGGATACAATCCACCCGCTGGTGAATATTACGCCTGCAAACAGAAAAGCATTGATCATGGCACCGGCCCTTACCGGGTCTGTTCCCGAAAAGAATTGGATTACGCCCAGAAAGAAAGGATAAAAAACAGGGAAAAATACCAGCGGTGTTTTGTTAAAAGTAAGCAATGAACCGTGTGCCTGGATGTTTGTTGCCGTACTGGCATACATAATAGAATCGGGCGAAAGGCCAACACCACTGTATTTGGTGTAAAGGTGGATGGCATAAAAACCAACAAGTGCTGCTATAAATGAATCGAGATTATTTAAGTAGCGGGATAGTTTCATGGGCGGTTGTGTTGTTTGTTGTAAAGTTTTAAAGTTGCAATGTTGTTTCAGTTGTCCGGGACTTGCCAAAAAACTAATCTCCAGCCTATAATCTCTATGTCTAATCAATTATTTCCAGCACGGTACTCAAAGGCTGATCGCTATCAACCAAAATTCCTTTCACCCCGGCGGCTGTGGCCGCTTCTATGTCGCGTTCGCGGTCGCCGATAAAATATGATTTTGAAGGGTCGATGTTGTATTTTTCAATTCCCTGCAGTAATAGGCCAGGCTTAGGTTTGCGGCAATCACAATCACCTGT
>Ga0206898_10153_pt1 | contig 20338 bp, 10 predicted proteins | sample Alteio_BWOrgHeat_50_FD_153237 | JGI IMG/M metagenome (GOLD analysis project Ga0206898, IMG submission 153237) | Enriched cells from forest soil in Barre Woods Harvard Forest LTER site, Petersham, Massachusetts, United States -... | ecosystem: Environmental > Terrestrial > Soil > Temperate forest >...
AGAACGAGTCCCCACCCGCTCAGCGCCAGGAAATACACGCGATATTGTGAGTGAAGCTGGATCAAAACGGCCAGGGCATAATAGCCCGGCGCCAACAGCGGCACGAACCAACGGATGCTGCAATCGGCGCCGGAGTAGTTGCGCGACGTGGCGGCGTAGAGGAGCCACGTTCCCAGCGCCCACCCCGCAGCGAAAACCAATTGCGGCCATTGCACGGGGCGGCTCTTCCACAACACCACCGCTCCGGGCAAGAGCAAATAGAGCGGGAGGTTGTGTCCGATGAATCCGCGTTTACCGAATAGCATGTCCAGGGCGTAGACGACGAACTGCCAAATACTTTCGTGGTGCCACGTACCGGTTAAGCCGGCGGCGTCGAAGGGGCAATTCGGCCAGTTGAAATACTCAGGCACCGCATTGGCCGGCTTCAGTGTGCCCCCTACGGCGTAATTCACCGCATGGTGCAACACCAGCCATGGCGCCAGGCCCAAGGCCAACATCCCGCAAGCCGTCCAGCGCGCCGAGCACATCCACAATATCAGTAATCCCGTGCAGGCGATCAAGGGGGGGCCGGCGCCGAGGTCGATGGTATAGCCCAGACCGGCAAGACTCCCGATGGCCAAAAGCCGCCATGGCGTCTGCGCTTTGCTCAGATGCGCAAGCTGCAGCATCAGCGCGGCGGCGACTCCCAGCAGCATAATGTGGTTGTTGACATGTTCTACATAGACGACCGCGATGCTCGCCAACGCGAAACTGCCGGCCAGCGCCAACCGCCAGCTCAGCGGCATGCGAAGGATTCGGCCGAATTGAAAGACGCAAGTCACAGCGGCGACATAAGCAACTCCCGACGATAGCACGGTCATGAGGTAACAGAAAAGTGCAGGGTGCTCGTGTGCTTGCAAGCCGAAACAGTGGAGCAGCTGATAAAGGAGCGCCAAGAGCAGCGCCGGCACCGGCGACTTATCGGAATAGTAATGCCCGTCGATCAGCAGTTTGTCCAGCGTGCCAAACTGGAGGCCGACGCCGCGATAAGGATTATGGTCGGCCGGGACGGTGACGAAGATCGAATCGTCAATAACCAACGTACCGCGGTCGACAAGGCTTTCGACTGTGGCCAGCCGGCTGCCGTCGTTCCAAGAGCCGGCATAAGGACGAGCGCCGAGCAGTGCGACGAACGACGCCGCCGTCACGACCAGCACCAGAGCGATTCGTTCGCATGAAGCGGCCATGCACCCTCCGTAGTGCGGGCAAAAAAGGGGTGGACGTGGAGGTTAGCAGATTGGGAATTGTCGGCAAAGGCGAATCGTTTATGAACCCGCGAAGCGGGTTCGATCTCAAAGCCCAGGGTCGCGAGCACAGCGAGCACACCCTGGGAAACATGGCCCTTTCCACGCATCAACGCTAAAGGCGTTGGATCGGGCGCGAAGGAGTTGCGGCTGATCCGACCCTTTCAGGGTCGCTGGAAGGGCATGGCATGGAAACCCAGGGTGCGCTCGCTGCGCTCGCGACCCTGGGCCATGTGATACAACGCCGTTAGCTTTGCAGAAAGAATTCTTCGTTCAAACCGTCCTGTGCCTGCAATATAGTGGCGAGGCCATCGAAGCGCGACTAACCATGTGCTCGTGAAGAGCCGAAGGAGACCTACCATGGCGCGGTCATCGCTCGGCGACATGCTGCTTTTCCTCCGCAAGACTTTGGCGGTTCAGGAAGCTCGAGACTTGACTGACGGCGAGCTGCTGCGTCGCTTTGTGACCGCCAGCGAAGACGCGGCCTTTGCGGTGCTGGTGCACCGGCACGGGCCGATGGTCCTCAGCGTCTGCCAACGCGTGCTCGCCGACGCCCATGCGGCCGAGGACGCGTTTCAGGCCACCTTCATGGTCCTGGTCCGACGGGCGAAGTCGATCCGCAAACAGGCGCCGTTGGCAAATTGGCTTTATGCGGTCGCCCAGCGCATCGCCATGAGAGCGCGGTCGCAAAGTGCTACACGCCGTCGCCAGGAAAGGAGTGCCGCACTCATGCCGCCACGCGAGCAATTAGACGAGCCGACTTGGCAAGAGGTGCGGTCTGTGCTGGACGAGGAAATTGTCCGCTTGCCTCGGAAATATCGGGCGCCGATCGTGCTGTGCTATTTGGAAGGCAAGACCCACGAGCAAGCCGCCAAGGAGATGGGTTGGGTCAAAACCACGCTGACCAGCCGGCTAGCGCGCGGCCGGGAGTTGTTGCGGCAGAGCCTGGTAAGCCGCGGCATCACGCTTTCCGGCGCCGCGCTAACGCTAGCGTTGGCGGAAAAAGCGCGGGCGGCGTCGGTGGCGGCGAAGCTGACGCTTAGCACCGTAAAAGCAGCGGCCACTGTTGCCGCGGGAAAAGCACTGGCGAAAGCGGGCTTGTCGGCGGGCGCCATTGTCTTGACGGAGGAAGCGATGAAGGCAGCCTTTTGGTGCAAATTGCAAATGGTGGCACTGGTCGCGCTACTCGGGCTTGCCGCCGGCGGCGCAGGCATGGCGGGCTACGGCAAGTTAACGACGCAAGCTGCGCCTGCAATTGCGTTGGTCGGGCCGGCGTCCTCTGCTCAGCCGATACAAATGCCGCTCAGCGGCAAAGAGAAAGAGCAGCAGCCGGCGCTTGACCCGCATGGTGACCCGCTCCCAGACACTGCCTTGGCTCGCCTGGGCACGGTCCGCTTTCGGTCCGGGCCAGGTTCCATGACCTTCGTACCCAAAACTAACGTTTTGGTTTCGACCAGCCAGCATTTCAACAGCGTCCGCACCTGGGACACTGGCACTGGGCGCGTCCTCAGACAGCTCGAAGGGCCCGGTTTCGGCGCCTTTTCCGCCGACGGCAGGCTCGCCCTGACGGGAAGGCTGGGCGTGGTTGATTTCTCCACGGGAAAGACCCTGCGAAAAATTGACCCAGCCCAAGCGTATTCCGTGGTCGCCCTGTCCCCGGACGGAAAAATCGCTGCCCGGGGTGGACATCCTGGCGTGAAAGATCCTCCCAATGAACACAAGATTTCGCTGTGGGACACTACTTCCGGCAAGGAGCTGCGCCGTCTGGAAGGACATGCCGATAGGGTATTGGCGCTGGTGTTTTCTCCCGATGGGAAGGTCCTGGCCTCCGGAAGCGACGACAAGACAGTGCGGCTCTGGGAGGTGGAGACCGGCAGGGCACTGAGACAATTGGGCGAGCACACAAATGAGGTCTTGTTCGTTCGCTTTGCTCCAGGCGGCAAGTTTTTGGCTTCGGGTGACGCCCTGGGCACCTTGCGGATATGGGATTTGGAACAAGCGAAACTGCTTCACGAATTGCGGTCGAACACCAAGCGCGTCCGCTCCCGGCCCATGAGCCGTTTTGACCAGGATTCCGCAGCTTACTCCCCAGACGGCCAATTGCTAGCCTGCGGAGGCGCTAACGGCTCGATCGTTTTGTGGGATCCCCAAACCGGCAAAGAAGTCCGCCAATGGGCCGCTCATGGCGACGCTGTCACCTGTGTTTCTTTCTCTTCCGACGGCAAAATCTTGGCATCGGCGGCCAGCGATGACAACGCTATCCGGCTCTGGGATGTCGTGACGGGCAACCAGATCAACCAGGACAGTGCTCATACTGGCACAGTTCACCTGCTGCGCTTCGGGGCCGATGGCAAGACATTGGTGTCCGGCGGCGGCGACTTGAAGATGCTCCAATGGGAAGTGGCGTCCGCCAAGGAACCAGTGGTGCTTTATGATGGGCTGAAACAGAAACTGCCGGACGGCGCCTCGAAGTTGTTGGACTTTTCCGCTGACGGCAAACTTCTGGCGGTCGCCGAGGAACAAGCCGACGCCACTGTCATTCGACTTTGGGACGCCGCCAGCGGCAAGTGGCTGCGTGAGTTGAGCGGGCACAAGCAACGGGCTGAAGTCCCTTGGGGGGGCGTAGCCGGTAAGTTCTCTCCCGACGGCAAATATTTGGTGTCCCAAAGCAGAGACGCCACGCGTATTTGGGAGGTTGCAACAGGCAAGGAGCTTTACAGCTTCCAATGGTGGATCGTCTTTGCCTTCGCCCCGGACAGTCAGTCGATCTATTTGGTGGCGACGGGCAATACCATACGCCAGGTTGACTTGGCCACGGGGAAAGATTTGCGCGCTTGGCCTTGCCCCACGTTAGCTATTTCCACCGAGTTAGCGGTGTCGGCCGATGGGAAATTCATGGCAGGCGCCCGGTTCATGGGCGCTGAGACATTTGCCGGCGACACCGGCAAACAGATCTTGCAATTGAACTTCAACCAGGAGGGCGAAAAGGGCCACAAATTGATGCACCGTGCGCTGGCCTTTTCGCCCAATGGTCGAGTGCTGGCGATTGCCGGGTTTAACTGGACTGCCGCGCAAACCCGGCCTTATCACTTCGACAAAACCGGATCGATTCAGCTTTATGACATGTTTACCGGTCAGATGATCCGCCAGATCGACGGACCCCAAATAGAAATCTGGTCTTTGGCTTACGCGCCGGACGGCCGCTGCTTGGCATCCGGCGGTCAGGATGCGACCATCTTACTGTGGGACCTGACGGGCCAATCGCGCCCAGGCCGGCAAAAAATAGGTGCACCGACAGCTGCGGAACTGGAAGGACTTTGGTCCGATCTGGCTGCGGACTCCTCCAAGGTCGACCAAGCGATTTGGAATCTGGCGCGGGCGGCGGGCCCCACTGTGCCGTTTCTCAGTGAGCGCTTGCAACCTCCGGCCGCAGATGAGAAGGAAATCAGCAAATGGATCGCCGATCTCGGAAGCGACCAATTCGCCACGCGGCAAGCAGCCGCGAAGGCTCTGACAGAATTGGGCGAGCGCGCCGAAGCCGCCCTGCGCAAGGCCCACGCCGGCAATCCACCGCTGGAGGTTCGCCAGCGTTTGGACCTGCTACTGGAAAAACGCGACCAAGATCCCGAAAACCTCCGCCGGATACGGGCCGTCGAGGCGCTGGAGCACATCGGCACACCCAAGGCTTTGGCGGTGTTGAAATCGCTGGCCGACGTATCGCCTCAGCCTCGCCTTTCGCAAGCGGCAGCCGCCGCGTTGGGGCGATTGGCGAAACGCATGGCAAAGTCCAATCAATGAGCGGCGACCTGCTTTCAGTCCAACGGACTGAAAGCTCTAAGCCCAGGCCAAACGCAGCGCCGGCCTGGGTTAGGTCGCCCAACGAAGATTCCAGCCCGAAGGGCTGGGAGCTGGCGACTGGACGACCTTGGGGTCCACCCAACAATAAGTTGGCCATTGACATTGGGGTGTCACTACACAAGCCTGACGCGCAAGCGAAGTGATTCGCTTCACCTTCGCTTGCGCGTCAGGCTAGTGTCCGGCGGACGCAGGCGGGCGCTGCGCTTGGCCTGGGCTGAGAGCTCGCAGCCCTTCGGACTGTCAACCACATCCCAGTCAAAAACTCCGTATCAATTCCCCGTCCTTCCGGGCACTATAGATGCACGGCAAAAGCGAAGGCGAGGAACTGACCTTGGCCACTAACTCGGATATTCCGCTTGGACCGCTGCTCGACGCGATCTTCGCCAAGGACGGCGGCAATCGTTCCGACGGTGCGCTTCTACAGCAATATGTCGAGCTGCGCGACGAGCGCGCGTTCGCCGCCCTGGTGCGGCGACACGGACCGATGGTGCTGGGGGTCTGTCATCGCGTGCTGGGCAACCTGGCCGACGCCGAGGACGCATTCCAGGCGACCTTTTTCATTTTGATTCGCAAAGCACCCTCGTTGACCGGCCGAGCCACGGTGGGCGACTGGCTTCATGGCGTAGCCCGGCGTATCGCTCTCAAAGCCAAGGCCGCGGCGGCGCGTCGCCGTGCCAAAGAACAGTGTGCGGCTCGACCGGTGGCCCAAAGCGCAGAGCCGCGAAGCGATTGGTTGCCGCGGCTCGATCAGGAGCTGGCCCGACTGCCTACGAATTATCGGCTGCCCATAGTGCTCTGCGACTTGGAAGGTAAAACGCGACGGCAAGCGGCCCGGCAGCTCGGCTGGCCAGAAGGGACAGTCGCGGGACGCCTGGCCCGTGCCAGGGCGCTGTTGGCGAAGCGTTTGCTCGGAGGGGCTCAAGTCCTCATGGGGACGCTTTTGACGGGAAGTACGGCCCACGCGGGGCTGCCTTCGCGTCTATTTCATTCCACGATTCAAACGGCCGCGCAGGCAGCGGCGGGGGAAAAGGCGGTTGGGACCGCTCTTTCCGCCGCGGCATTGGCGCTGGCCAAGGGGGTAATGCGATCCATGGTATTTAGCAAAATCAAAATCATCTCTTGCGCATTGATAACAGTGGCAGTCCTGGGTGGCGTCGGCGGCATGACAGTGCAGATTCTGCCAGCGCGCGAGCAGCCAAGCCAAGCCATTGGTGGAGAATCCGAGCCAAAGCAAGACGCCAAAGGACAGAGCGTGGAGGATAAAAGGAAATCCGCTGCGAAGCTGCTTAAGGATTATGAGGAGGAGCTGCGAAAGGATCGGGAAAAAAACAATGGTGGATTTGCGCCGCGCCATTGAAATGGAGAAGGCAGCAAGGTTGATCTGGGAAGAAGCCTGGAAATGGTTCGAGGCTGGAAAGACCACTGCCGAACAACTACCCATTTGGTCGGCCAATTGGATGAAGGCTCAGCTTAAATTGGTGAAGGCAAAGTCCGACATCATTACCGCTTACCAGGATCATTTGATTCGGATGCAAACCATGAAGGAAGTAACAGACCGACGATTTGACGCCGGGGCAACCAGTGAGCAGCAGCATCAAATTGGCATCTATTACGTGTTGGAAGCCGAAATTTGGTTGGAGGAAGCAAAAGCAGGAGCTGTGGGTGCCGCCGAGGCAGGCGCGGGTCAGTCCACTCCCGCCAAGGATGGCGGCGACGCAGGCAAAGAGCGTTCGGCAGATGGCGGCGTGAAAAAATGATTATCTTCCCACTCCAGTCTCGCTAGGAGCAATGGTCGAGCCAACAAATCCTGAAGCTTTCAGTCCAAAGGACTGACAGCTCTAAGCCCAGGGCAACGCTCTGGGAATCCGAGTCTTAAGAAGGTTCCAGCCTGAAGGGCTGGGAGGCGGAGCGCCTAATACCACACATTCTGCTCGCCCCATTCAATCCCTTGTCCCGGCAGCCCTTCAGGCTGGAAAAGGTCAAATGGAAACCGGCAACCCAGGGCGTTGCCCTGGGCTTTGGGCTCGCAGTCCTTCGGACTGCCAAGGCTGATCCCAATCAAATCCACAGCTTCACCCGCTCCCGGAGCGACTCCGGCAGCTTCGCCTCGATGCCGCGGCGGACTTCGTTGGGGTGATAGCGCGTGCTGAAATGCGCACAGATGATGATCTCGTTGTGGAACTTGTCCGCACGCTCCAGAAAATCGTCCAAGTGCATGTGGCCGAACTTGTGAATCTTTTCACGGCGATGATTCGGACGGATGAAGCTCAGTTCGGTAATAAGAATCTTTGCCTCAAACGCGGGCGGGTAGCCGTCGAGACCGCCGGGGCTGGTGTCGCCGGTATAGCACACGAGCGGAGTGCGCACTTCGCGCGTCACCTCCGTTCCTGCCAGGCGTAGGTCACGGATCTTGTCGCCAGGCAAACCAAGATACTCCTCCTTCAGCTTTTTGCGCCGATCCCAGATGAGGAAGCCGACCGACGGGATGGTGTGCGTCGTGCGAAACACGGTGACGACGTGCTCGCGCGACAAGTCGATCTCCTGGCCCGGCGCCACGCCGTTGAGCTCGCAAACCATGCGGCCTCGGTCAAGCCTCTGCACGATGTGCAAAAACCGGCGCACATCTTCAACGGCTTCTTCCGGCAAAAAGATCCGCGGCGGCTCCATCTTCATCATGCGCCGGCGGGCCACGTAGACCGGCAAGGCGGCGATGTGGTCGAGGTGCGTGTGTGACAAAAACCAGGTCGGCGTGCCCATGAAGTCCCACGGCTGGGCCCCCAGGTCGAACCCGACTTTGAATTCGGGGATGCGCCAGTAGCTCTGCACCGCGGCGCGCGAATACCCTTCCACGGTAATCCCCGCGTGGTGAAAGGACAAAAACGGGGCGTTGTCGACGACAGACTCCACACCTTTGGGCATCGCTCTCTCCCAGTGTTTTCACAACTCGATGATACACTACGGGACACGCGCCGCCCGGTCGAGGTTCTGTATGGCCGTAGCACAACCGTCTCGGTTGCGCAGGCGCTGTGGGAATGTGATTGCACAACCGAGACGGTTGTGCTACGGGGAACTTCCCATGACACACAAAAAGCGTGTCCTGACCTCTGCACTGATTGTCATCATTGCTTCCCAGGCGACACTGGGAATTCAACCGCCACCGGTGAAAACCGATGGATCAGCCAAGGACGGCAACGACGTCTTGGCAACCATCATCACGCGCCGCTCCGCCCTTCTTGGCGGCTTTGAATCCGTCGCGCTCCACATCGAGCGGGCCAGAGCGAACCTGGGGCCGCAAAAGACATACCCCTTCGAGTTCCACGCTGCTCCGTGGGCTGAGGTGCTGGAATATGTCTCAGAAATTATTCAACTCCCTTTGGCCACAAGCTACAAACCGACGGGCAGCTTCACCTTCGAGCCTGTTCGTCTGCCAAACGGCCAAAAGAAGCGGTACGCAGAGGGCGAGATCTTCGATGCTATAAACGGCGCCTTTGCCGTCCGAAAATTCATGGTGATTCGTCGCGCGGCGACCTTCACCGTCTGGCCGGCGGATGAGCCACTTCCGCCAGAATTGCTTCCGTTCATTGAAATCGAGGAAATGGTAAAGCGGGGCAAGTCGGAGATGGCCAAAATCAAGATCCCAGCGGCTGAGGTAAACGGAATGATGGCGGGTTTCAAGGGTCTGGTAGGTGCATGCGGACAGGTGTTCAAAACCGACGACTCCAAGCTAATGGGTTTGCTTGATACGAGTGGGAACATTCAGTACATCTTTTCACCCGAGGCATGGGGAGGCCAGCGCTCAAAAATGTCTCCCGCGCTTACACGGAATCACATCGCCGTAAGCGGTGTCGCCACCGGCATGGCGACGACGATCAACTATCAAGGGTTTCTCACTGATTTATCGAGCGCTGTCGACAGCCCGGATAGGTTTGACCAAATCGTCAGCGCCTGGCTGGCGCAGTGCGGCGCGCCGCAGCATCTGGTGTACGCGCGGCCAAGCTTCAGCGCCGGCCCGTGGGTCTTTTGCGACCTGGTTCAATATGCACCCGGAATGAACACCATGCAGGCCGACTTGGTTGGAGTACCGCCTTTAGGCGGCGCCGTTCCGCCTAAAGGCGGTACTCCAACTACGGGCACTTGGCGAAAGTTCAAGGTTCCTGGCGACGAGATGATGGCGGCCTACGATGTGTCTTTCAAAGAGCCCGATCAATTCGCGCTGGAACGTGTGTTAAGCTGCGGCTTGCGGGAACGAGTTCTCTGCGACGGCAAAACGCTTTGGCATCTTTACCCCGACATCGGCCTCGGCGCCAAAAGACCTGCGACCAAGCATCATCTTGCCGAAGTGCTCCCCGGCCAATTCGCCGGTCCAGGAGAGCCAACCGAGGCGCCCAACCTGCAAACGGACAACACGGGCCTGGTAATCGTCCCGATGCCGCTCCGGACGCTCGCTCACCTAAAGTCCCAACATCACCTTCCGCAGGACTTGACCAAGCTGCCGGTCGGGCTGCCGGATGATGTCGTGATTCAAGTCATTGCCTCGGCCTCGGCTACGCGCGCTGGGCCGTTAGCCCTCGATCTTTTCGGTCAACAATTCCATTCCCGCGGGGACAAACGCATCGGTTTCTATGTGTTGGTCGCGGCCGCTGGCCAGGACATCGACGCTGGTGTACCGTTCAAAGCAGGAGCGGACCAGCCGGGACAAGTTTTCAACGTGGCTGGCGCGCATCCCGAATCTCCGCTAGCCCGTTACTTGGCCCGCATTTTTGACTCGCGCCCAGACACGAAGACCGACGGGACAGGGTCACTTCAAACTCCCCACGACAGTTTCCTTTGGCGCCTCTGCGAGTTTCACGATCTTTATCAAACCTGGCAAACGGACCGAACGCCGGTTGATTTGAACGAAGACCAGTCCCTGATTCGATTGCGGACACTGGATTTCATCGGCAAGTCACCGCTGCCGGCTTTTGATTGGCTGATGATGCACGAGATGTATCTAAGGGGAATCAAATCGGACGGCAAAGTCCGCAAAACCTTGGTAGCGCTCAAAAGAGCGCGTGGGGGCGATGCCGAGTTGGCGTACGCGGCGCGCTATACTTGGGGACTTTCCCTCATCGAGGCTGGCAGGGAAGGAGAGGGCCGCCAGGAATTGGGCCAGCTTTACATGGATACGCTCAAAGAAGGCTGCTTGCCGCCCGTGGACTTTGGATTTCGGGACGCCCTGTTGCCCAAGCCAGGCCAGGGCAACGCCTATGTCGAACTGATGAGAAACGCAGCAAGTCATCTGATAAGGCAAGGCCGGCCATTGGACGTGATTGGCCTCGCTCTGCAAGCGCACCTGCTGGGCGATAATGCTGTCGCCACTCAGCTGATGTTGCGCACTCTGAGCGCCACAAAACCCGGACTGGAAACCAACGTTGCTCGTCTCGCCGCTGGCATGCATTTCTTGCGCTGCCAAGAATTGACTCGTGCCCACGAGGTGTTGGAACCGGTATTGGAAGATCCGCAGTTCAAGAATTGTCCTTTAAGAATTGTTCCCTGATTTCAATATCGCTCAAGTTCGCAACCCAATAACGCGTGGCAGTCATCTCAACGGCTGCCCAGCAACTGTCCCAATGCGTTGTCCTGCGGATAGCTATGCCCCAAGTGCTGCCGAAATCCCTCCGCGAAAGCCACGCCGCACTCGCGGCCGCGTTTGGCGCTCCAGTCGCGCATCGACTGGACATAGTGGTCCATGCCGTGGTGCTTGAGGAGCCATTCGCGCTGGCTGGCATGCGCTGCGAGCATTTCGGCCTTTTTCTCGATCACGGTGCTGATGTCGATGCGGATGCCTGGCAGTACGTCGCGGCCGAGCAAATCTTTCCCCTCAGTCGGATCGCAGTAATACAGGTGCGGGATGTGGTCCAGGACCCGTTCCGCGCCGCGGCCCGCCAGAAAGTTAGGGACGGGTCCGGCGAAGGTGGCGGCACGGGTGGTCGTGCTGGTCATTTCATGGTCGAGCATGTAATCGGCAGGGCTGTGCGTGAGAACGATGGTTGGCTGCACCTGGCGCAAGAGACGCGTGACCTTCTCGAGCGCCCGCTCGCAATAAACGACGAGCAAGTCGCGCTCTTCGAGGCAATGATAGGTGGCGCCGAGGAGCGCTGCCGCGGCGGCGCCTTCGGCGCGGCGGATGCGGCTGATAGTTTCGGCGTCATGCGATGCTGAACCGCAATCGCCGGGGGTCATGGAAGCGATGTGTACGTCGAAGCCGTGTTCCTGCTTCAGGCGGATGAGCGTGCCGCCAACCAGGAATTCGGCGTCGTCGGGATGGGCAAGGACGGAGAGGATGGTTTTAGTCATGGCTGGCTATCCGAAAAAGGGTCGGGCCGCTGGATTTGTTACAAGTTTTATGAAACACAAAGGGCTGGGTAAGGGGTCAGGCCCCATTTCGGACAGCCACTTACTTCGTGCGCGGCTCAGCGGGGGGTAAAGCCTGATGAATGGCTTCGTCAGAACCGTCAATGGTAGGCGGCGGCTGCGGCCCGTGGCCAGTCATGGGGTGCATGAGCTTGGTCGTCACCTGTTCGAGCTTGTGCGTGACTTGTTCCACCAATGGCGGCATTTCGCTCGGGTTTCCCGTCACGGCGGGCTGCCTCAGAGCGCGGTAAAGAAGATAAACGGCGACCGCTACGACCACCACGATGCCGATCACCGACTTCACGTACTCAAGTCCCTTGATGAAGACGAGCATACTGCCGCCGAACCACCAACCCAAAAAGAAGAGCGCGCTGACACCCGGAACCGCGTAAAGACTGTCAGCGAAAATAAAGCGGTTGAGCGGGAGCCTGGTCATGCCGGCGGTAAAGAAAATCGGGGCGCGGATGCCAGGCGTCAAACGGGCAAAGAGTAGCAGCTTGACGCCATAACGCTCGAAGTTGCGCTCGATGGCGACCAAGCGGTCGGGGGGAAAGACACGGCGATTGATCCAGTCGAACTGCAAAAGCCGGGGGCCCCAAAGCCGGCCGATGCCATACAACAGGCCGTCGCCGACGATGACGCCGGCGATGCACACCGGCAACATGACAAACCAAAAGAGCTCGTCATGGGTGGCGGCCAGACAGCCGGCGAGGACCACGGGCACCTCTTCCGGCATGGGGAAGCCGATGCCAGTGCCGACCAGCCCTAAAAAGATGCCCAGGTAGCCCCATTGGCCCAGGAACTCTTCCACCCACAATCTCCGTAGTCTCCACCGATCGGCTTTCCGTGTCGGTGATGTGCGGGTCAGACAGAAGCGCAAGCGAGAAAAAGTGTTGCGAGAGTCCCTCGCCGCGCTGAGGCTAGTGTAGCAAAACTGCTTAACTTATGAAACGCTGTACTGGACAGGCTGCGGGTTAGACATCAAAATCAATGCATGCACATCAAGACGATTTGCCCCCGTTGTGAAAGTACCTACCAGGTCGATGCCGGGCTGAAGGGCAAGCTCATGCGCTGTCCCAATGCGCTGTGCCGGGCAGTCTTCGAGGTGACCAATCCGGCCGAGCCACCGCCCTCCACTGCACCACCAATCCCCACACCGCCTCGTCCCACGCCAGCGCCCGGACAATCCGGAAATGTCGGTGATATGGTCAAGGTACTGACCGCAGAGATGGCCGCGCCCATGGCACCTGCCGCGGTTGCACCCCCGGCTGGTCCTGTGCCGGCCATGTTCGCGCCCGTGCCTGCGCCGACTGTGAAGTCACCTCAAGCTGACGCCGACAAGCAGGGGCAAGCAGAGCCTTTCTGGGACGATATGTTTTCCGGCGCTGCACGCGTAACGGCCGATGTCGCCCAGGTTGCCAGCTGGGAAAACGCCCCGCCGGTACGCGAGGGTGCAACCGACGGGTATGGCGCCTCGGCGAGCAATGGGACCTTCGGCCTTGCGCCGCTGCCGGAATTGCACGGCGAGCACGCGCCGTCCCGGTTGCGGCACTGGCTGGCCACGTCCGCCGCCGCGGCGGTAGCCGCGGCTTGCGTCGGTCTGGTCGCGGTTTGGCTTGCGAATGAATCGAAGCCGACGGATGACCCGGAACTGGCGGCCAAAGCGTACAAGGAGTACGCCCAGGGCCATTTCATGGACGCAAAAACTCTCTTCAATAAGTTGCGCCAGGACTTCCCCAAGAGCCCCGAGATCGATTCTTACAATTTCCTTGCGGAGTTTAGTGAGCTGCGCGACGCCATCGAACGGATCCAAACCAACGTCAACGAACTGGTCAACAATGGGATCCTTCTCAACCGGTTTTTGGACTTTCACAAAGACTCGCCGCAGATGGCCAAAAAAGAAATACAGGCCGACATCAAAGTCTCGGTCTATCGCTTGCTGAAGGAAATGGCCGGCTTTGCGAAAACCGACAAAAACGGCGTAATTTTGGAAGAGGCCCAAGGCCTCTATGCGAATGCCGCCAAAAAGTATGGGCCAGCGACCGATGCGGCGGAAATCGAAAAAGAACTGGCCACCGCTGGTGAGGAAGTTGCCAAATTTGAAGATTACAAGCGCGTTCTGGCAGATCTGAAAGCTATCCTAACCTCCCCGACTATTGCCGGCCTGGAACAGGCTAAGGCTCTGGTGCAAACGCGCAATCTTGCCAATGACGCCGACGCCATCCGTTTCTTCGCCGAGTTCCCAGAAAAGCATCGCCAGTCAATCAAGTTCGACCCGGACTATAGCGATGATGACTTAGGCGAAGCACGGCCGGAAGCGGCGCCCAGCATGGCAGTCATCACGACGCGGGTATCGCCGGCGGGCCTCGATCCTGTTCCGGGGCAGCGGCCGGAACTGACGCTCATCGACGGTGTTCTCTACGCGGTAGATCCAGCTACCGGCACGTTTCGGTGGATTCAGCGCGTTGGCATCGACACGTCAGTACTGCCAATGTGGGTGCCGGCAACGGCGGCCTGCCCAGAGATAGTGCTTGTCAGCGCGTCCGATGTGGACAGCTTGCTGGCATTGGACGGCCGCGACGGATCTGTCCTGTGGCGCTTGGCCTTGCCGGAGCCGGTGGTGGGCGAAGTTGTGATCGTCGAAGCCCGAGCCTTTGTCGCCGCTCGCGCGGGTAGTGTTTATGAGATTGAATTGGCGGGCGGCCGCTGCTTGGGTTTTTACCAACTCGGCCAACCGCTGGCCTATGGCGGGGTTCGCCAACCGGGAACGACGCTCGTTTACTTTGCCGCGGATCGCGGGTGTGTGTACGCTCTCGACGTCGCCGAGCGTCGCTGCAAGGCCATCCTTTACACCGACCATCCCTCGGGCGCTCTGTGCGCCGCGCCCGTGGCGGTGTCTTTGCCGCGTGGTGAGGTTCTGGATGGGGGCAAGCCTGGTCCGCCCGGGGGCAAATTGCTGCTGTGCTTGAGCGACGCCAAACACGGTACACAGCTAGCCGCTTTCGCATTGCCGCTTGTCGATAAGGCCAGTTCAACATTCATCGGCGACCGCCTTCCCGGCCGCGTGGTGTCCACCTATTTCGACGGCGAAAACGTGATCCTGGCGACGGATGCGGCAGTGGTGCAAGTCGTGGGCGTGCGCCAGCGCGACGACTTCGATCCGGATCTCTTTGTGCTCCATCGCGAACAGTTGACCACCGCTGTTGCCGCCGGTGATCGGCCGCAAATCATGTACGCCGATGGCCTCAACTGGTGGGTGCTGGTCCAAGGACGGCTTTACCACTTGCAGGCCAACCTCAACAATCGGCGAGGTTGGAAGATCGTCAGCAGCGCCGGTGGGTTGCCGAACCTTGGCTCCGCCGTCCATCGTGGGCAAATCCACCTGGATGAACACGGCAAACCCGTCCTGTTCGCGGTGACGCGGTTAGGCGACGGGCGCGCCAATACCGTGTCGTCCGTTGATCTTGAGGCAGGTGCGCTGCGCTGGCAGCGGGATATCGGCTTGGCACTGACCAGCCCTTTGCTGGTCGCCGAGGGCAAGGTACTAGCTACCGATCACCGCGGAGCCGTTTTGGTATTCGATCCGCAGCAGCAGTTTGCGGTGGGCGGACAGTGGCAAGTGGGCGGTAGGCCTGCTTCACAAGAACAGGATCTTCGCGAATTCTCCGGCTCGCTGGCGCTGGTGCCGCGCCCGGACGGCCGTGGCGCCGTCATTGTCGCTACCAACAAGCAGCAGGTGAAGCTGTGGAACTATCTCGACGGGAGCGTGTCGCGGCTAGACGGTCCATTCACCCTCGACGCAGCTCCCAACGGCAATCCTGTTTTGGTTGGTAGCGCCATCCTTTTGCCCCTGGCCTCGGGACGGCTAGCGCGGATCGAAAAAGGTATGATCGAAACGGAGAGTACGTGGCGCTTTGAGCTTGCCGATGCGTCGGCTCAGTGCCATGCGGCGCCGGTGTTGGGCAACCTGCTGGCCACCAGCGACGGCAGCCGCAGCCTGACCCTGTGGCGGGTGCGGGATAAAGACCTCGTCCGAGTGAAAACCGCGGAAATGAAAGCTCGCGTCATCAGTGCGCCGGGGGTGCTAAAACCCACCGACCAGACGGCGGCCTTTCGCCTGTTGGTCGCCGATGCTGCTCGCGTAGTGACGCTCCTCGAAGGCGAGGAGCTGCGCAAGGTTAGGGAGTGGACCGTGAGCGGGGAAATTACGGCCGGCCCGTTCGTTCGTGACCGTACGGTAATCCTCGTGGTCGACCACCGGCGCTTGGTATTTCTCGATCCGGACAAAAACCAATTGCAAGGCGGATGGTCATTCCCCAATGACATCGTAGGCGAACCAGCCCTCATCGACGGACATCTGATTGTCGCCGACGAGAGCGGCGCGATTACCGCACTGGATCCCACAACTCAAAAGCCCGTGGGCCTGGGTTATCGCCTTCAGGCCGACGTGGCGCCTGCGGCGGCGCCCGTACCTTGGGGCGCAGACCGGCTGTTTGTGCCTCTCACCGACGGCACGGTTTTGCTACCGGCTCGCACTTGGTTCCGACCGGCGCCGGTGCAGGATTGACGGCCAATCTCATCGCATTGAACTACGACTTCCGTATTCAAATGCCCCAAGTTAAACTGCGGAAGCCCAATCACAGTACGGAGACCACGGATGCATTCGCCAAAGCCACGGATATTGATGCGTCTGGCATATGCGGAAGCGGCCCAGCAGTTTTTGCGCAGCCTGCCGCCGGAGCATTTCATGGAAGCAACAGCTCAAGCCACGCAAAGGGAGATTACGCTTGAAAGTCTCGCGCTAGTCCGAGCGCGCCGGCCGGACGTGCAGGTCTTCAACGAATTGCTCGTCCAATATCCTCGTCCGCGCACCGACAAACCGGGCCAGGTCGTCCCTGACAACATGATTGTGATTCATCCCGAGCCGAGCCATGCAGAAGGAAGCTTCGACGTGCCGTTTGAGGCCGGGAGTCCGTTTTGCGTTCTGGAATATGTTTCCAACAGCAACAAACGGAAGGACTACGACGACAACATGCATAAGTATGAGCGTGAGCTGAAGGTGCCTTACTACCTTCTTTTCTATCCGGATGGGAGGGAGCTAACGCTCTACCACCATAATAAGCGGCGCTATGTCTCAGTTAAGCCGAATGAGGACGACCGCCTGGCAATCCCAGAATTGGACATGGAGGTCGCGTTACTTGAGGGCTGGGTACGCTATTGGTATCTGGGCGATTTTTTGGCCTTACCAGCACAGCTGCAAAGCGAGCTTGACGAAGCAAAGCGCCGTTTGGCGGTAGCACAAAGAGAACTGGACATTTCGAAAAGCCAACTCGTTTCGACGAACAACCAACTCATTTCGACGAACAACCGACTCGTTGCGGCGAATACACAACGCGATGACGCGAAAACGAAACTGAGCGCCGAGCGCCGGGCAAGAGAAGCCGCGGAAAAGGAATTGGCTCGCCTCCGGACGCAATTGGGCCAGAAACGGCGGAATAATGGAAAAGAAATGTGACCTTTGCTGAATATCAGTGAGCGCGGGTCTATGGTCGGCCTGGACACGCCAAAAAAAGGACCGCGCGGCTAAAGCAGCGCGGTCCTCTGAGTTGCCGAAAAGACGTATTACGCTAACACGCCTTGGACCACTTCACCGTGCACGTCCGTCAGCCGCATGTCGCGGCCGCCGAAGCGGTAGGTCAACCGCTTGTGGTCGATGCCCAAGAGGTGCAGGATAGTGGCGTGCAGGTCGAACATTTCGACCCGATTTTCAACGGCGCGGAAGCCGTACTCGTCGGTCGCCCCATAGGACGTACCGCCCTTGACGCCGCCGCCTGCCATCCAGATGGTGTAGCCATAAGGATTGTGGTCGCGGCCCTGGGTAGCACTTTGCTGGCAGGGCGTGCGGCCGAATTCGCCGGCACAGACAATCAAGGTGGTCTCCAAAAGCCCGCGGCTCTTGAGGTCCTTGATGAGCCCCGAGATGGGCCGATCGGAACACTGCCCGTTGGCCGTGTGACCTTCCTTGATGCGGTCGTGTTGATCCCAGCGGTTGGCCCCTTGGCACTGCTGCGGTCCGACTTCCACAAAGCGCACGCCACGTTCCACGAGGCGGCGGGCCATGAGGCACTGCCTGCCGTAATCGTTCGTCGCCGCTTCGTCGATGCCGTACAGCTTTTTCGTGGCCGCCGTTTCATTGCGGATGTCGAGAAGATCCGGGATGGCGCCCTGCATGCGGAACGCCAACTCGTAATTGGAGATGGCGGCTTCGACGCGGTCGTCATTGCCCAAGCGGCCCAAAACCGATTGGTCCAGGACTTTGAGCAAATCGCGCCGGCCCTGTTGCAGCTGGGCATTGCCCGCGGGCGGTTCGAGATTGGGCACCGGCGCTACCGTGTCACGGAAGACGCTGCCCTGATAGATCGCCGGCAAGAAGCCGTTGCCGAAGTTATCCGGCCCGCCTGCGGGAATGTAGCTGCCTTTGAGCACTACGTAACCGGGCAGATCCTTGCTTTCGCTGCCCAGGCCGTAATTGACCCAAGAGCCCAAGCTGGGCCGGCCTTGTTGGTTGAAGCAGGTGTGCAGGAACAAATTGGCGTTGGCGTGCTCCGCGAACTGCGCCGTCATCGACTTGATGAAGCACATGTCGTCCACGCAGGTTCCCAGCAAAGGGAAGATCTCGCTGACCTGCTGCCCGCATTGACCAAAGCGGGTAAACCTGAACGGTGAGGCCAATACCTTGGGAGACGAACCGAGCGGCACGAATTGGAGAGGCGGAATCGTCATGCTGATCGGTTGGCCGTGTTCCTTCTGGACACGCGGCTTGGGATCGAAAGTGTCCAGCTGCGACGGACCGCCATTCTGGTACAGGAAAATGACGTTTTTCGCCTTGGCCGGATGATGCAATCCCCCGCCTTGCGGATTGGCCCCTGTCGTCACGAGGCTGCCGTAAGCGGGATCGGTCATAAGGCTCGTCAAGGCCACCGCGCCAAAACCGTTGGAGCAGCGAACCAGCAACTGCCTCCGGGTCATCGGCCTTGAAAACGTGGAGAGCGGCGTTTGCATTGTCTTTCCCTTCTTTCAATCAAGAAAGATGAATTCCTTGAGGTTGAACATTACGTGGCACAGGTCCGTCCAAACCCTTGGATCATCCGGTCCGGCTCCGTACCGGCCCGCCTGTTGTTGTATGAAATCGAGAGCGGCTTTCGTTTCCTCTGCATTGGCCGGACGCACCAAGCAGCCCTGGTAAAGTGCATTGACGCGTTGCGCGTCCGTAAGACCAGGTTGCGCAAGCGTATTTTTGGCCCACAAAGCAGCCTGCTCGATGACGAATGGGTCGTTCAAGAGCGTCAATGCTTGGGACGCATTCGACGTTAAACCGCGCTTGCCCATGGTGAAGAAGTTCGTCGGGTAATCAAACGCCACGAACAATGGCGTCAGGAAGTTACGGCGAACATTGATATAAATCGAGCGCCGTCCATCGCCGTCCAGTTTCCCGCTTTGGACCGGCCGGCCGCGTCCCTCCATGTTCTTGGTCAAGTACGGCAGCACGCTGGGCCCGAACATCTTCGTATTGAGCCGGCCCGAAACAGCGAGAATCGAGTCACGCAACTCTTCCGCCTCGACACGGCGAACGTTCATGCGGTGCAAGAGCTCATTCTTCGGGTCGAGCTTCGCCTCGGCTTCTGGATCGGTCTGACACGACATTTGATAAGTGCTAGTCAGGACCATCAAGCGATGCATCTCTTTCAGGGACCAGCCCCGCCGCACAAATTCGCTGGCCAGGTAGTCCAAGAGCTCGGGATGAGTCGGCTTCTGGCCCATGCGGCCAAAGTCGTCAGGCGTGCGGACGATGCCCTCGCCATAATGGTGCTGCCAGAGGCGATTCACCATGACGCGAGTGATCAAAGGATTGCTGGGATCGACCAGGCGGCGGGCCAGCTGCAAACGTCCACTGCCCGGACCTGTAGGCTGGCCTTTGGTCCCGGCGATCACCTCAAGCGGCTTCCGCGGCACACGATCGCCGAGGGTTTTGTAGTTGCCGCGCAGATAAACGTACTCATCCTCGCCCGTTCCGTCCGCCAGCGCCGGTGCCCTCATGGGAGCGGGCAGTGCCGCCTCGAGGTCGCGAAATTCCTTTAGCAGCTGCGCTAGTTTGCCCTTGTCCACGACGGGAAGCAACTCGTTTTGCAGCAGCCAATTGAGAAGGGCAACGCCATCGTCCGCTCCCACGGCATTGCCGGTTTGATGCGCTTGCCAGCGCTTTACCTCATTAACCATCAAATCCTGGTAAGCCGCCGCCAACGTTTCGAGAGTTTCGCCACCTTGTTGTAGTGCTTTGCGGTTCAGAGCATTGGGCGCCAGCGCAGGGGCAGTGGGCTCATCGGAGAAAATGATCTGGTCCACGACCACGTAGCGATCTTTCGGGCCATCCTTTAGAACGTTGGTCGCCCCAGGATTATTGGCCTTGTACATTGGGACGCCGCTATCGCTGATCTCGATGTAGGCCCTGTGCTTCATCCACGGATCGAGGTCAATCGTCCGCCACACAAACGCGTCGGTAACCGGGGCCAACGACAGCCTTCCGTAAATCGGGTCCATGATCAACGTGTAGCCGTCCACCACGACGTTGACGCGTGGAGCATTCTTGCCCGCGACTCGAACATGAAGGTAGCGCTTGTCGATGGTGAACGACCGCGACCGTAATTCACCTTCCAGCGCTTTGGACAACAGGCCGCTGTGCGCGCCTCCTGTTACGAACTCCGCGATGGGCCTCTCCGCCTTGTCGCCGAGAATGATGTCCCCGG